>SXGQ01539953.1_pt1 | contig 16990 bp, 17 predicted proteins | sample 3178371 | NCBI WGS metagenome assembly SXGQ01 (sample SAMN11356859, study PRJNA531348) | freshwater metagenome | isolation source: freshwater sample F1-20 | place: China: Fuxian Lake, Yuxi | collected 2017-12-25
GACCTGTTCATGCGGTACGCACTCGTTGATGTCTTCACAGCCGATGCATTGACCGGACTCGAGCCTATGGTAGAAGCCATGATCGGTATGACCGCTGATACAGTCGCCCCGGGCTCAATCGCTCATTTAGATCTTGACATGATCGTTGATATCTCTGGCCAGTTACCACTCATCACCGCACCATGTTTGGTCATTAGCGGTGCTCAAGATCGCTGGGTTGACCCTGCCCATGGACACGCTTTGTCCGCTGGTATCAAGAACTCGACGTTCCGCACATTGCCCGCAGGGCACCTCGTGATTCAAGAACAAGCAGGCGAAGTCGCTGCGCTCGTTCATGAACACCTCGTTGCTCACAGTTAGGGGCTGACATGAGTGAGATGTATCCCCGCGCCTTACTGTTTGATGAACTTCCACCCGAGGTTGACGCTCGATGGAAAAACTTCGGCCAATGGGAACGTACGTATTTCCCAAAACTTGTCGGCCTGCACGTTGAAGAAACACGTCTGGGATACTGCCGCATGGTTATGCCTTTTCGCGAAGAACTAGAACAACCTATGGGCGTCGTCCATGGAGGAGCCATCGCCACTCTTATTGACGCCTCTGTCGTACCAGCAATCGGCAGTGCCCACGACAACACCGTCGGATACTCAACGGTGGACTTGCACGTGCAGTATCACAACGCTTTAGCCAAAGAAGACGCAATCGCTGAAGGTTGGGTGACCAAGCGTGGACGATCAGTTGTCTTTTGTGAAACTGAAGTCACCGGCCGAACAAGCGGAAAGCGGATCGCTCGAGGTTTCATGACCTACAACATTTCAACCCTTCGTCCAATGACAAAGTAATACCGAAACCTCTGGTGTTAAGGAGCAACCATCGTTGTCGTTGCCACACCAGTGCGTGCCGCCAATATTGCGTCATTGATCGCTCCGATTAAGTCGTCAGTTTCTTTTGGTTTCGAACCATTGACCAGTACTGCGACCACTAAACCATCAGGACGATGCACCACCATCGAATGTACATTTTCAATACTTCCTGAATGCCCCCATTCACCACTCACAAAGAGTCGCAAACCTAAACCATAGTCCCATATCGGAGTGACTGGCTTCGGCGTCGCCGGTACTTTCATTAGCTTCATGAGATCAGCACTAAGAATGTGCAATGTTGGAGAATTTGCGTTGATTGAATCCAACATTTTTGCGACATCGATTGCAGTTGCGACCCATGCGCCAGCGGCTCCGAGTTGTTCCATGTAGGTTTGACCACCCGAGACCGCATGCAATGCATCGTCCGGTCCAAACTCGTAGGTACCGACAAGACGAAATGAATCCAGTCCCAACGGCTTCAAGACCAACTGATTAACAGCATCGTGATACGAAAGTCCCGTCACCAATTCGATGGCTTTGCCAAGCAAGACGTAGTTGACATTGCTGTATTTGTACGACGAACCTGGCTCAGTTGAAAGTGTCTGACCCAAGGTTTCGCTCAACATGGCCATTTGGTCATAAGCGCCAGTGTCAAAGAAGATTTCCAGAAAATTGGAAATACCTGACGTATGAGCCAAGAGTTGCTTCACGGTGATATTTCGCGCTCGAGAATCCGCAAGTGTTAGGTCGATGTTGTCGGCGACTCGTCCGACAATTGGTTCGTCAAGTTGGAGTAAACCTTGATCAACCAATACCAAAACGGTTTCAGCAGTCAGAATTTTGCTGATACTGGCAATTCGAAAACTTGTCTGCTCATCAACTGCTCGTGAAGATTTCTGGCTTGACGCAGCGTACGAATGAATCACTTGGCCGTCATGCACCACCGCCGCCGATACATCACGAGAACCAGCATCAAGAGTATGTAACCGAATGGCTGCATCAAACAGTTCTGGGTACGCAAATGGCTCTTGCACTTCGGAGGCCGTCGATGGCTTTATGGTCACTGGAATAGCTGTTGATACCGGTGTTGTTGCTGGTGCTCTTGTCGACGGATCGATAGTGGTACCTGCAACGGTTGACGAAGGAGGCAAAGTTGTGGCGGTAGTTGAGGCCGGCGCCACCTGTTCGTCAGACCTGGTACACGCAGCGAGAAAACTGATCACCACTAACGTTACGACTGACGCTCGTTGACCGATCATCCCGACAAGTCTGAGAGACCCAAAACGGTTAGGGCATTCTGACGCAAGAATTTTGGCCAAACGTCCTTCTTGAACGGCACCTTGGGCATATCGCCCATAATGCGCTCATATGTGAGTCCCATCGGCCAATAGCCGGCGTAAATGACTCGATCAGAGCCACGACTGTTTGCATAATCGATAATGCGGGGATCGTAATGCTGTGGCGCGAATGCGCTCGTTGAGTAGTACAGATTCGGCCACTTCAACATCAACTTCACCGCCAATTCGGTCCACGGTTGGCAACCATGACGAGTGACGATCTTGAGTTCTGGGAAGTCGTAGCAAACGATGTCAAGAAGTTCAACGTGCTGACACATACTTGGCAATCGCGGACCAGGAATTCCAGCACAGATAAAGATCGGAATACCAAGTTCGGCACAGACCGAATAAATGGGATACCAGCGGGCGTGGTCAATCGGCACTTGTGGTGTACAACCCGCAGGAAATGTACCGACCGCTTTCAATCCAAATTCTTCGTATAGCCGACGAATCTTGCGCACTTCATCCACACCGTTGTTGGCATCAGCGCTACACGAGGCGATGAAGCGCTCGGGAAACTGTCGCAAGGCGCGGACTCCCGGCTCACCTTCAATGCCGATTATTGAACGTTCGATACCAAAGTGATCCATGGTGTTGATGGCAACTTCAATAGGATCAATATTTTCCGTCAAGGCACTCGGCACATTTTGTTTAAAGAGATATTCCACTGGGAATGTGGACTCTTTACTTTCCTTGTCACGAATATTGCCCCGAAAAAACTCGTATAAACGGCGAGGATCGGGATCAGGAAATCCCATCATGGTCTCGATGATGCCCAGACCACCCGGACCGACCGGCGGCATCGTCGATTCATGAGTTATTGAACTCGGTTGCACCATTTCAGAGTCCCAAGAAATCAATGACGTTATGACGCATGATCTTTTCAATATCAGTTGGACTAAACCCATGCAGGTCGTTAATAAAGGTCGTCGGGATTTCTAGACCTTCAGCGTGCGGGTAGTCGCTACCGAACATCAGTCGTTCGACACCGATGGTTTCGGCCAACAGGTGAATGTCGTCTTCATAAAATGGGGCGACCCACACATGCTCACAGAAATCTTCTACGGGATCCTTGCCAAACATAAAAGGCTGTTGGGCGTAGGCCTTCTTGAACTTCTTAATAAGATTCGGCACCCAATCGGCCCCGGCCTCAATCGACGACACGCGCAGTTTGGGATGACGCGTGAAAACACCGTGACTGACCAATACAGCAAACATGTCAAACGGAGCGCGGTCACTCGTCATGACCCGCATTGGTGATGAGCGGAAAGCCTCAAACTCGCCAAATGGCTCCCAATCGTCGATGTACTTGCCATATCCAGCGTCACCCGAGTGGAATGCAACTGAAACATTTGCCTCGGCAAGTCGCGCCCAAAATGGATCAAAGATCTTGTCGCCAGGGGAGCGTGTTCCACCGGTTGGGTCGATTGCCGGCGAAGTGCGCATTACGACAACCCTGACCCCTTTGGCGATAGCCCAATCGGCTTCCTTAACCGCCCAATCGGGATCGGCCAAAGTGATGTAGGGCGCTCCGTAGATCATGTCCTGGTATGCGAAACCCCAATCCTCGAGCAACCAGCGGTTGAAAGCCGAGAACGCCGCACACAGAGCCGGAGGATCGTCACGCAACGACTCTTCCATACCAACGGCCAGAGTCGGGAAGAACATCGCGCCAGCGAGTCCCTGTTCTTTCATTAAGGCCACTCGAGCATCGCGATTGCGGTAGGCGGGACTGATCGGATCAAGTTCGCCAAAAAGAGTTCGCATATCGCCACCCGAAACTTTGCCCCGAAAATATGCGTCAAGGGCACCTGGTTTTGAGACTGGATTAAACGTGGGGTTCGGGATAAACCGATTAACCCGTCCACCGACTAAAAGACGCTTCTTACCGTCAATCTCGGCCCACTGCATACAACGCTTCGCCATCTCGCGCGGCATGTGGCGGGTAAATGCATCCTCGGCCTCGTAGTAGTGGTTGTCAGCATCAAAGGCTGCAAACCCAAGATCTACTCGCTGGTTTGTTTCAACTGCTGCAAGTGCCATCACCGTCTCCTGACGCAACACGAAAATGTTTTCCCAGTTCAGAACCGTAGTCCAGAGCCCGACTTTTTCTGAACCTTGAAGCGCTACCGTTGTCACAATGTGCGGTCGTTTTACCTCGCTGACTCCACCAGAAGATCTCGCGAAGATTTTTCAGACGGCACCCGTCAACCCGCATCTGTTTGACGAATTCCAGCCCAATTTCAATGTTCCTCCCACGACGCGAATCACCGCAATCGCCCAAGATTCCCACGGCGTCCGCAAACTTGGTCGGTTTCAGTGGGGTCTTGTACCAAATTGGGCTAAAGACGCATCGGGGAGCGCTCGTTGCATTAACGCCCGAAGCGAGACAATTCAAGAAAAGCCATCGTTTCGGTCGAGCGTCCCCGCCAAACGTTGCATCATTCCGATGGATGGATTTTACGAATGGCAGACGATCGGAGTCACATCATCATCCCCACCCAAATCCAAGCAGCCGGTGTATGTCACCCGACGAGACGGAAAGCCACTTGCAGTCGCTGGCTTGTGGGCATCGTGGCGCGATCGCAGTTTGGGTGACTCGGCACCTTGGTTGCATTCATGCTGTGTGATCACCACTCAAGCCAATGACACGATGTCGCCAATCCACGACCGCATGCCAGTGATACTTGAAACCGATGATTGGGATGACTGGCTAAATGTTGGTGGTGGCACAGCGACAGCAACTCCTCTGGAACGAATCTCTGACATGATGATTCCTGCTGATCCATCTATTTTAATTCCGCAATGGGTCAGTACCGATGTGAACGCTGTACGCAATAACCGCGCCGACCTCATTGCACCGATCAAAATCGGCGACTGATCAAACGACGTGTGGATGGCCAGCAGATCGCAAGGCCACGCGAATTCTCGCCGCAGAATCTTCAAGCGATTCACGATCAATGCCTGCTGCCGCATTTGCGAATGAAAGTTGCGACATATTCATCGTGGGTATCACATGAATGTGCGTATGAGGGACTTCGTAGCCAGCGATGATGACACCAATTCGATCACAAGCGAAAGCATCACGTTGGGCCACACCGATAATTCGCGTGACCGCAAAGAGATGATCGGCGAGTTCAGGGCTGGCATCGACCCAGTGATCAACTTCTTCGCGAGGTACCACGAGTGCATGTCCAAACGCCATCGGATTGATCGACATAAAGACGACACAGAGGTCGTCCTTCCAAATAAATGTCCCCGGAATTTGACCGTCAATAATGCGCGTGAAAATTGTGGGCATTACACCCAACCTCCGGACACTGGGAAAACATCACCGATGCAATACGACGATTCAGGACCAGCCAAGAAACGTACAACTTGCGCGAGTTCTTCCGCTCGAGCCAGTCGTCCAATAGGTGTCTGCATACGAATCCCCATACGAGTCATTTCATCAAATGCGTCAAGCAGGGGAGTGTCCACCCAACCAGGACACACCGCGTTGATACGCACTCCGAATGGGGCAACTTCTTGGGCAGTTGATTTCGTGAAGGCGATAATTCCAGCTTTGGCTGCGCTGTAATGCGGAGCACCGGCAGCAGGACGTAATCCCATGATCGAAGAAATATTCACAATGGAACCCGATCGTTGCGGGGTCATGTGTCGAAGTGCCGCGCGAGTTCCGTAGAAAGTTCCGTACAAGTGAATCTTGATCATGCGATCCCATTGTTCGTCGCTCAAGTCGACGGTGTAGTTACCAGGCTCTAGTTCGTCGTATCGGCCCTCCATGCGCTTCATCTGATTGGCCATGTTGATATCAGTCTTCAACTCATTACGTGGTGGAGCGATGCCCGCATTGTTAATGAGCACATCGATACGGCCATGGTGAGCCACAATGCGGTCAATCGCAGCATCAAATGACTTCGAGTCAGCAACATCAAAGATTGCCGCTTCACCCGAGACCTCATCGGCGACCGATCCCGCGGCCGCTTCATTCACGTCGTTCACCACCACATGGGCACCATCGGCCGCTAAACGTCGCGAAAATGCGGCCCCCATACCCGAGCCACCGCCCGTCACGACAACAATTTTTCCGTCGAGAGTACCTACGTCCATATGGCGACACTATTTCACAACTGCGCCCACTCGAGACACGAGACCGAACAGCCGCTCCTCCACGAGAACTAGTGTGGATGCAATGCAGACGCCTTCAGAGCCCAACGCCAGCCTGCCCGAGAACTCAATGAATGGTCTCACTGGCCAGAGTCTCACCGGCCAGCGTGAATGGGGAGTATGGACCTGGCCAAACCTCATCACCCTGATTCGGCTTGGCTGTCTTCCGATCTTTTTGTGGCTCCTTCTCGGTCGCGACGATCGAGCCGCCGCTGCGTGGATACTGCTCGGCCTTGGAGCCACCGACTGGGTTGATGGGTGGGTAGCCCGCCGATTCAATCAAGTCAGCGAATTCGGCAAGATGTTTGATCCCACCGCTGACCGTTTGCTCTTCATTGTCGGATTGGTCGCCATCATGATTGATGGTTCGGCTCCGCTGTGGTTCTGCCTGTTGGTGATCGCCCGCGAGGTGTTGTTTGGTGGAACAGTGGCCATCCTCACTCTTTTTTTCAAAATGGAGCGCTTTGACGTGACGTACCTTGGCAAGTGGGCCACCTTTCTTCTCATGGGTGTTTTCCCGGCTTTTGTCATGAGCGCCAGCGAGATCCGCTTCCACGAGTTTTTTGGGGCAGCGGCATGGATCGCGGGACCTATTGGATTGGCTTTGAGTTACTACACGGCATGGCTCTATGTTCCGACAATCCGTGCCAGCCTCAAGAAGAACCGTTAAGAATTTTGCGGGGCAATCTGCTCTAGGATGCGGTTATGAATGTTCCTGGCGACCTGATGTATTCCAAAGACCATGAGTGGGTGCAACTTACTGGAACAGTCGCTCGAATTGGAATTACCGACTTTGCCCAAGACGCATTGGGCGATGTTGTTTTTGTCCAGGCGCCGACAGTTGGAGTCAACGTCAACTCGGGCGACTCCATCAGCGAAGTCGAATCAACCAAGTCAGTTTCAGATATCTATGCGCCAATCACCGGAGTTGTGAGCAAGGTGAATGAAGCACTTGATGCCGACCCCAGTTTGATTAACTCCGATCCATACGGCGACGGCTGGATTTGCGAGATTGAAGTGGTGGCCAATGTCGACTCGTCACACCTGTTAACTGCTTCTGAATACTCAGAATTTGTGGCAGGCTGACGACATGTCGGTTTTTTGTCAAAAGTGTGGTCATCGCAACGCCAGTGATTCATTTTTTTGTAGTTCATGTGGATCGGCACTTGAAGTAGACGGCGACAAGACTGTCGTCATTGCCAAAGTAGATTCGTTACAAGATGCACTTGGCCCCCAAGACAATGCCACCATTGATCTTCGTACCTTGCCGGAAGGTTCGGCGACCTTAATGGTGCGCTCTGGTCCACAAGCCGGCGAAAGATTTGTGCTCAATACTTCCATGACGCGACTTGGTCGCCATCCTGATAGCGAAATTTCCCTTGATGACATTTCGGTCTCGCGACGCCACGCCGAAATTGAACGACACAGCCAAGAGTACGTCTTACGCGACTCTGGTTCATTGAATGGGACCTACGTCAACCAGCAGCGTGTTGATTCGGTCGTTCTACAACAAGGCGATGAAATCTTGGTTGGTCGCTTTCGTCTCATCTTCTTAGGACCGGTTGAAGCATCGTGACTCAGCGGACCACTGCTGAACGCCCTTACCTTTCCATCGGTGAGGTACTCGGACTTCTTATTGAGGAGTTCACTGATATCACGATTTCAAAGATTCGTTTTCTGGAAAGCCAAGGGTTAATCGTTCCTGAGCGCACAGTTTCGGGTTATCGCAAATTTTACGACGAAGATGTTGAACGTCTGCGCTACATCTTGACTGAGCAAAAGGACAAGTTCCTTCCCTTGCGCGTCATCAAGGATCGTCTTGACACACCACCGACAGGCATGGATCGCCCCGAACCACAACACAAAGGTTCGCAACGTTCAGAACCACGCGGTATCAAAAATGTACTTTCTGCTCAAGAGATGGCGGCGCAGGACACCGATGAGCTTTCGGGCGACGAAAAAGTAGATACCGCCGTGATACCTGACTCCAAGACTCATCCTGCTTCACGCACGCCCAAAGCGTTCCCCATCGTGACCGATCGCCAAAGTCAAAATGCTGCACGACGTCCCGCGTTGCCCGACCCTTCAGATGCGGTTGGTCGTCCGGCTACTTATAGCCGTGCCGAACTGCTCGAACTTTCGGGGCTTGATGAAGCCATATTGAAAGACCTTGAAAGTTTCCACCTCGTGGCAGCTCGTCAGGTGGGTAACCAAGGACTCTTTGACGAGCACGACTTGGCAATTGCCGAAGTCGCTCGCGGATTCGCCGAGGCTGGCTTTGACGTGCGCCATCTCAAAGCCTGGAAGATTTCGGCCGAACGTGAGGCTGGGTTGTTTGAACAACGAGTACTGCCGGTCTTGCGACGTCGTTCACCCGAGTCGCGCCAAGAGTCAAATAATCTGCTTAACGATCTAGGCGATCTTGGCGGCCGTTTACGTGCCATCTTGGTTGCCCGAGCCGTTGCGCCTCTACGCGATTCGCGGTAATCAGAATTAATACGGTCTGCAATTAGCCACGGGCATCTGGCGGAGTACCATCAGTTTATGGCCTCTTCCGAACTCGCCCCTATGGAACTTGTCGGCGTGCGTCGAGATATTGCTGGCAATATCCCCGTGGTATTTCTTCGTGAACGCAGTGGCGAACGCCGACTACTACCGATTTACATCGGGCAACCTGAAGGCGCGAGCATCCAGTGGGCTATGGAGGGTCGCGAGACCACTCGTCCACTGTCTCACGATTTGATCGTCAACATTTTTGGGGCCCTCGGAGCGGTCCTCGACAAAGTGGTTATTACTGAAGTGAATGAGGGCATCTTTTTTGCGGAGTTTCATCTGCAGTCGCGTTCTGGCCCGGTTGTTGTTTCAAGTCGCCCATCTGACGCCATTGCAGTTGCGGTGCGGGCTGGTTGTACGATTTATTGTGAAGGTGAAGTACTTGACGTTGCAGGCAAGTTCGTTCTCCAGGGAGACGAATTTGATGATGATCTCAACGAATCCGACGATCTTGAGGACAGCCTCGAAGAAGATCTAGCCACTGATGACCTCGTTGATGAGTTCCGTGACTTCATTGACAGTATTAATCCCGAGGATTTCCAGTCCTGAGCAGGGATAGCAGTTTTTCTCAAGATGACTAGACCGCAAAAGTTGATGGTTGTCGCTCAGCGCCGTACCCTGCCACTCGTGAACGCACAGGCCTCAACCTTTAGTGGACCCCAAGCCTGTGACATCGTGGGTATTACCTATCGGCAACTCGATTACTGGGCTCGCACTCAATTGGTTCGTCCGGCTGTTCATGAGGCCACCGGAAGCGGCAGTCGTCGTCATTACAGTTATCGCAACTTGCTTGAACTGCGAGTGGTCAAAAGTTTGCTTGACGCTGGAATCAAACTGGAATCAGTTCGCGAAGTTTTCAACTATCTCGCTCAATACGAACAAGCAGATATCACCTCGGCCCATCTTGTGATTAGTGGCTCTTCAGTAGTTTTATGCCAAGGTGATGATCTCATTGACGTGGTTCGGCAAGGTCAAGGTGTACTAAATCTTTTGCCTATGGCTCAAGTCAAGAATCAAGTTGATGGACAATTAATCGCCTTATATCCACAACTTGTCAAACCCAAAGTGTCCGATTTACGTGAGATCGGTTAATGCTCAAACATTCGCCACTCGATGCTGAACATCGGGCCTTAGATGCTCGAATGACTCCCTTCGGTGGGTGGGATATGCCTCTGCAATACGCCGACGGAACTTTGTCTGAACATTTGACTTGTCGTCATGACGCAGTGGTCTTTGATGTGTCCCACCTCGGAACCGTGCGCGTCGAAGGTGCTCAAGCATTTGACATCTTGCAGAATGCGCTCACCAATGACCTCAACAAAATTGCGCCAGGTCGGGCACAGTACACCCATTTACTTGACCCGTCTGATGCCTCGGTACTTGACGACATCATTGTGTGGTGGATTGCCGAACAGGTTTTTGATGTCATGCCCAATGCATCAAATACTGTTGACGTCATTGCCGCGATTGGGGGAGTTGACACCACTGCAACTCGCGCCGTGCTCGCAGTGCAGGGGCCGAATGCACGTGAAAAGGTTGCGACCTTTTTCCCTGAAGCAGCGGCAGTCGGAAAATTTAGGGTGGCTCAATGTTCGTGGAACGGGGTGACCTGCACAGTTGCAGGAACCGGCTACACCGGTGAACAAGGAATCGAAATCGCTATTGAGAATTCGCACGCTGCGGCATTGTGGAAAGCGTTACTTAAAGCCGGCGTACAACCTTCGGGCCTCGGGGCTCGCGACACTCTGCGCCTTGAGGCAGGCTTACCGCTACATGGACATGAACTTGGCCATGGCATCACCACGCTGCAGGCGAATCTGGAATGGGTCGTCTCATGGACCAAAGGTGATTTCATTGGGCGATCTGCATTGGAACATGAAAAGCAAACCGGAGTTTCGCGGGTCTTACGCGGAATCGCGACCGTTGGCCGTCGACCACCACGAGCCGAGTGCAACGTGGTTTGTGATGGCAAAGTTGTCGGCGTCGTCACAAGCGGCAACTACTCACCAGTTCTTGAACACGGAATCGCTCTTGCGCTCATTGAGCCGTTCTACAAAGTAGGAGACATGGTCACCATCGATGTTCGCGGAAGTGAACTTCCCGGCCGAATTGTTGATCTGCCGTTCGTTACAAAAAAGTAAAGGCGTACGTTTGCAACGAGCCAAACGGTGATTTAGCCAACGCTGATTTAGCTAGAACTTGATTTGGTGCCGAACATGCCGCCAGCGACTTCGGCGAACTGTGCCAGAGGACCAAGCCGTCCAGCAAGATCTCCGAGAGTTGACACGGCCTTTGAGACATCGGCTGGCAGGGTGCCGATTTGATTAATCACACCATCGACCTTTTTCAAAGTTGATTTTGCTTGCTTTGCTGATGCTTGTACAAGTGGCACGATCTCGGCAATTGGAACTTCAATTCCATCTAAGAGAGCGTTGACACGATGAGCAACTTTGTTGAGTTCAGACATCGTGTCGTTAAATGTCCCAATTGATTGCACTATGTCACTAGTAACTTGCATCACTGTTTCAACCATGCGCCCGAGCGCCATCAACGGATTCGCGCCACTTAACAGCCCCAATAAATCATTCACACCTGGGATTGCCGAGTGCGACGAAGCGTTGGCTGTTGGCTCGGATTTAGGGGCGGTCTTTTTGGTTGCCATCCTGATCAAACTACCGAATCAACTTCAAGATGACGCATACGCTTCAAGAGGCGCACAGGTGCATGCCAAATTACGGTCGCCATAGGCCGCGTCGATTCGACTCACTGGCGTGTGGTATCCGTATGAGCCCGACAAGGCTGGAGTTCCGGCCGTTCGTGGATACACGCGGCTCCACTCACCAACAAGGTCGGCCACGGTGTGCGGAGCATGACGCAATGGACTGTCTTCAACGGCAATCACACCCGCTGCGATCTGATCAATCTCAACCCGAATCGCCACCATGGCATCGCAGAAACGATCAAGTTCAGCCTTGGTTTCACTTTCGGTCGGTTCAATCATCAGAGTACCTGCCACTGGAAAGCTCATCGTTGGCGCATGGAAACCATGGTCCATCAGACGCTTGGCCACGTCGTCCACCGTTACCCCAAAATCTCTGGTGATCCCGCGCACATCAATAATGCATTCGTGAGCAATGAATCCATGAGAGCCGGTGTACAAAACGGGGAAGTGGGCATCGAGACGACGCGCTACATAATTCGCATTGACAATCGCCATCTCAGTTGAAAGACGGACTCCGTTTGCCCCCATCAGCCTGATGTAGGCCCACGAAATCGGCAGAATACTCGCCGAACCAAAATTGGCTGCCGACACTGGCCCAACAGCCTGCGAACCAATCGGAGCCAAGGGATCACCAGGTAAGAAATCAGCGAGATGTTGACGCACCGCGACAGGTCCGACACCTGGGCCACCTCCACCGTGAGGGATACAGAAAGTTTTGTGCAGGTTCAAGTGACTGACATCTGCACCGAACACGCCAGGCTGCGCGAGACCAACTAGTGCGTTTAAGTTGGCACCATCAACGTAGACCTGACCACCGCCCTCGTGAATGATGCGGCAAATATCGGTGATGCCATCTTCAAACACGCCATGGGTTGATGGATATGTCACCATGATGGCCGCAAGTTTGTCGCCCGCCACATCAACCTTTGATTGCAGGTCGGTGATATCAACATTTCCACAGTCATCACACGCCACCACAACCACTGACATACCGGCCATCACCGCACTCGCCGCATTCGTTCCGTGGGCACTCGATGGAATCAAACAAACTGTTCGTTCACTATCGCCACGACTGCGATGGTAGGCGCGAATTGCTAGAAGTCCAGCGAGTTCGCCTTGGCTACCAGCATTCGGTTGCAAACTCACAGCGTCATAGCCCGTGACAGCAATCAACATTTCTTCAAGTTGCTTGATGAGAGACAGATAGCCCTGAACTTCATCAAGTGGGGCATACGGATGCACATTGGCAAATTCAGGCCACGTCACGGGTTCCATCTCAGTTGTGGCATTGAGTTTCATGGTGCATGAACCAAGAGGAATCATGGTTCGGTCAAGCGCTAAGTCTTTATCGGCCAATCGACGGAGGTAACGCAACATTTCATGTTCGGTTTGACACGAGTGAAAAACCTTGGCTGTCAAGATTTCATCGGTGCGCACAAGCGCCAATGGAATTCCCAGATCAGGTGCATCAAATTTTTCGGGCGACATTATGTCGGTACAGCCAAATGCTCTCAGAACATCGGCGACAATCTCTAATGTGGACGTCTCATCAAAGGTGAGACCGATCGTTAAATCATCAACGACTCGGAAGTCCAAATCAAGCGAACGGCCATTACCAACAACGCCGTTCGCGCCTTGTGGAACACGCACCGAAATCGTGTCAAACCAGGTGTGATGAACCAGTTCGAATCCACTCGCACGAAGTGCTTGCGCAGTGATCGTTGTCAGGCGATTGACGCGGCGAGCTATCCGTTCCAATCCTCGGGGTCCATGCCACGTGGCGTAAAAACCGGCGATGTTGGCGAGCAACGCTTGAGCAGTGCAGATGTTGCTGGTGGCTTTTTCACGACGGATGTGTTGCTCGCGCGTTTGCAAAGCCAAACGTAAAGCGGGACGACCCTCTGTATCGGTGCTCACGCCAACCAAACGACCAGGAAGACTGCGCGCGTAGGCCTCGGTCGTTGCCATGAATGCTGCGTGTGGTCCACCGAATCCCATCGGCACACCAAATCGTTGGGCCGAACCAACCGCTATGTCTGCACCGAGTTGACCTGGTGAGGCCAACACCACACAGGCGAGCGGGTCAGTCACAACAACTGCCACCGCACCCGAAGCCTTGACTGATGCGATCGTTGAAGACCAATCGTGAATTGAACCAGTTGATGTCGGATACGACAAGAGGACTCCGAAAACGTTCACTGGATCTAGAGCATCTATATCTCCCACAATGAGTTGAATGCCGAGGGGTTCAGCTCTTGTCGCCATGACGGAAATCGTTTGCGGATGGGTATCGCGATGCACAAAGAAAGTTGCCGATTTTGATTTACTCGCGCGCCGGGCCATCGTCATTGCTTCGGCTGCCGCGGTTGCCTCATCCAAGAGCGAGGCATTGGCTATTGGAAGTCCCGTCAAATCAGAAATAATCGTTTGAAAATTCAAAAGTGATTCAAGTCGACCTTGACTAATTTCTGGCTGGTACGGCGTGTACGAGGTGTACCACGCCGGATTTTCGAGCACGTTTCGCCGAATAACCGGGGGAGTAATCGTGCCGGTGTAACCCATGCCAATCAAACTGCGTCGCGGTCGATTCATCAATGCGATCTGTCGTAACTCAGCGGTCACTTCTGATTCAGTTAGAGCACTCGGCAGTGGCAAATCACCGCGTAGACGAATCGCTTCAGGCACGGTCCGATCAATGAGGTCGGCCACGGATTCAACACCAATCACTTGCAACATTTCCTGCAAATCATCAGAGTCAAGGGTGCCAATGTGTCGGCGAGAAAATCCGTCTCGCTCAAAAAGTTCATCTAATGAATGCGTCGACATGGAAGCTCCAAACAGGTCATGACAAAAGTCGTGTTGTGCTTCCCCCGCTGTCTCTCCACCGAAGTGGACCTGAGAGCTTCGTCCAACAAACAGTTGAACTTTCCCCTTCGGTAAGACCTGTGAACAGGCCTATTTTCCAGCGTTGTCTCACCCGTCCGGTCCGTTGGCCTGAGAGATTCCGGGGAGGTTGCTCCTTCGGCGTTGCGATGCTGGCGGCACCGTAACTCTCCCGATCGGGTTTAACGACAACCTGACACTAGTTCGTGACCGTGGTGAGCAACGACAACATCACAGATTTTCGCTGTGCCGATCATCACTCTTTTCAGGAACGCTGGGCCTTTTGCTCTTCATAATCAGCGATTGCAGTTAATTGTGCACCTAGCGTGGCATCAACCCAGCGACTGCCGGCACCAACGATCTTGTCGTAACTGGCTTGTGGTCCAGTCAATTGACCCGTGAAGTGCGGAATCACTTGTTCAGCGAATAGTTCATAACTACGCAAAGTCTGATGCCAGTCGGCCATGTCGGCACCCATGAACAAGTAACAGCCGAATCCACCGGTCTTTTCTTGGAGTCGTTCAATTTGGGCGATTGCCATCTCGGGAGTACCAATCACCATCCGACCTGATTCATTGGCCTGATCAATGAAATCGTCGATGTCCCTAGGCGGGGGAGGCCCATTGGGGTCGCCTAGCGGAATGATGTGACCGAGATAATCCCAAATCCATTGCAAACCGTAGCGACAATTCTCGCGGGCCTTCTCGACGGTTTCCGCAATATGCATCGGACCCATAAGACGGGCCTTTGAGCGATCAACAACATGACCGTGCCGATGCGCTTCGTCTTCCCATACCTTGAGGTTGTAATCGAGCATCTGGAATGCCGCTGGCTCGGTAGCAGCAATGGAAATTAAACCGACGCCATATTTACCAGCCAACTTTGAACCCGACGGTGAAACTGACGACGCAACAGCAATATCAAAATTGCTATACGGCTTGATTTGTAATACTGCTTCGTTACAGGTGTACCAATCGGTTTGTTCGGTCACGGTCTCACCGCGGAACAAACGCATCATCACATCGAGCGATTGCTCCATACGGGGACGCTGAGTCATTGGGTCAATGCCCAACATGTGCGCATCGGATGTCAACTGGCCAGGACCAGCACCAAACATCATGCGACCGCGAGTGAGGTGATCGAGCATGACAATGCGATCAGCCAACATGAACGGATGGTGATAAGGAAGTGAATTCACTCCAGTTCCGAGCTTGATGTATTTGGTTCGCTCGGCAGCAGCCGCAATCATCACTTCAGGAGAAGCAATGAGTTCTGATCCGGCCGAGTGATGCTCGCCGATCCATGCTTCGTGATAGCCAAGTTCATCAAGATGCTCAAGAAGTTTGAGATCTCGTTGAAGAGCAAGAGTGGGGTTGACACCCGTCTTGTGCATGGGTGGCATGAAGATTCCGAAGCGAAGACTCATGCCAAATTACTAACACACTCGACTTCACTCAATCGTGCCGTACGCACCCACCGAGCCAGTTGAACCAGCATCTCGAACTTTGGTGACGGCATGGCTGAGATCGACGATGAATTCTTCAATCACCTGATGGTGTACTGCGTTCACAGTGCAATGCAGCGAGTCAGGAGGGGTTTGTCTGTCGACGTACCAACCAGTTTTTGCTAATTCATCAGCCACTGCGAACACATCAAAGTTTTGTGCTCCAAAAGACAACAACGTGCTGTCGGGGTAAGCCCGCAAATGAAGTCCGTCAATTTTTTCAATTGCGTCTGCCAACTGTCTTGTTGTTGCCCGCGCCGACTCGGTGAGCCGCAAATACCCCTCGTCACCCAAGAAATTCATCACTGCCCATGCCGAAGCCATTGGACCACCACTTTTCGTTCCAAGCACACCCGACGAACCGTAGAAACCGCCTAACCAATTATCGGTGACGAAAGTTTGATAGGAACGTAGTTTTCGATCACGGTGCAAAATCACCGAAGCACCCTTTGATGTGTAGCCGTATTTATGTAGATCAACAGAGATACTGGTGACACCGTCCACGCGAAAATCCCATAGAGGAATATTCTCACCGAGTCGTTCGAGAAAGGTGAGGGTCACTCCACCCATGCACGCATCAACGTGACAGTTGATATTTCGTTGACGGGCAAGGGTCGCAATATTCACGATTGGATCAACCACTCCTTGCGGATACTGCGGAGCAGAACCCACGAGCAAAACTGTGTTCTCATCAATGGCTTGTTGCATGGCGTTAACGTCGGCCCGCCAGTCAGCGCCCACCGGAACTCGTCGACTTTCAAGACCAAAGTAGTAGCAAGCCTTTTCGAATGCCGCGTGGGCAGAAGTTGGCAACACCACATTGGGCTGAGTAACTCCGAATTCTCGACGACCCCGTTCGCGAGCCGCTTTGACAGCCAGCAAAATACTTTCTGTTCCACCACTCGTCATGAAACCGGCTGAAGTTTTATCGCCATGAACCCAACGATTAACAGTTGAA
>SXGQ01564070.1_pt1 | contig 16989 bp, 16 predicted proteins | sample 3178371 | NCBI WGS metagenome assembly SXGQ01 (sample SAMN11356859, study PRJNA531348) | freshwater metagenome | isolation source: freshwater sample F1-20 | place: China: Fuxian Lake, Yuxi | collected 2017-12-25
GCCACGCCGTGCGAGAGGAGTGCGTGGAAGACCCGCGCGTACAGGGCCTCGTCCGTGGTCTTCGCCTCGGCGAAATTCCGCGGCTCCCTGTCCAGGGCCTCTCCGAAGTGCATCCCGACGAGCGTGCCGACCACCGGGAACATCGCCGGCACGCCGTGCGAGGCGAACGCATCACGGAGCAGCGCGGAGAGCCGTCGCGCGCGGGCGAGCAGCTCGATGTACAGGTCATCGGTCAACTCGTCCAGTGCGGCGAGGCCGGCTGCCGTGGCGAGAGGGTTGCCCGCGAGCGTGCCGGCGTGGAAGACCGCTCCGAGCGGGGAGAGATTCTCCATGACGTCGCGGCGCCCGCCGACGGCGCCGATGGGCAGCCCGCCACCGATCACCTTGCCGAAGCAGGTGAGGTCGGCACGCACGTCGTACTTCGCCTGCGCGCCGCCGCGCGCCACGCGGAACCCGGTGATGACCTCGTCGAACACGAGCAGGGCACCGACACGGTCGCACTCCGCGCGGAGGCCCTCCAGGAATCCCGGTGCCGGTGCGACGACACCCATGTTGGCGGCGACGGGTTCCACGAACACCGCGGCAACGTCACCGTCGAGAACGGGAACCTCGTTGTACGGCAGCACCCAAGTGTTCGCCACCGCCTCCTCGGGGACGCCCGCAGTCCCGGGGAGCCCGAGGGTTGCCAGGCCACTGCCGCCGGCCGCGAGCAGGGCATCGGTTGCACCGTGGAAGTTGCCGTGGAACGTGACGATGCGCTTGCGCCCGGTGACTCCGCGGGAGAGGCGCACCGCGGTGCTCGTTGCCTCTGTGCCGCTGTTCATGAACCTCACGCGCTCGCACGACGGGACGCGCTCGCGGATCGCCTCGGCCAGTTTCATCTCGCGTGGCGTCGGGGCCCCGTACGAGGTGCCGTCACCGGCCGCCGCGCGGATCGCCTCGGTGACCTTCGGGTGGGCGTGACCGAGGATGATCGCACCGTAGCTCTGGACCAGGTCGATCAGTTCGTGGCCCTCCACGTCCCACACGCGCGCACCCTCCGCGCGCGACACCACGTACGGACGGCCGCCGACGGATCGGAAGGCCCTGATGGAGGAATTCACCCCGCCGGGGATGGCGAGCGCGGAACGCTCGAAGACCGCGTCGTTCGACGGCATGCCGAGGCCACGGCAGACCGTGGCGGTGCAGCCCGCCTCGGCGCACGACGACGCATCACAGAAGGGAATCGAGCCGCCCATGGTCGTCAGCCTGTCGGTTGCTCGGCGAACCAGCGGGCGAAGTACGTGAGGATGATGTCGGCACCGGCGCGCTTCACGGCGGTCAGTTGCTCCATGGCGACGGCGTCGTGGTCGATCCACCCGTTCGCGGCGGCGGCCTTGATCATCGAGTACTCGCCGCTCACGTGGTACGCGGCAACGGGAAGGTCCGTCGCGGCCCGCACCTGCGAGATGACGTCGAGATACGTGACGGCGGGTTTCACCATCACGATGTCCGCACCCTGCTCGATGTCCTCGCGCACCTCGCGCAGGCTCTCGCGGGCGTTGCGCCAGTCCTGCTGGTACCCCTTGCGGTCCCCGCCACCCGTGATCTGCACGTCAACTGCGTCCCGGAACGGGCCGTAGAGGCCCGATGCATACTTCGCCGAGTACGCCATGATCGCCGTGCCGGTGTGGCCGGCGGCATCGAGCGCTGCCCGGATCGCACCCACCTGGCCGTCCATCATCCCGCTGGGAGCGACCACGTGCGCACCCGCGTCGGCCTGGGCCACCGCGGCACGGCAGTAGACGTCGAGGGTGAGGTCGTTGTCCACGTCGCCCGTCGCGTCGAGAATCCCGCAGTGCCCGTGCGACGTGTACTCGTCCACGCACAGGTCGGCCATCAGGACCATCGAGTCGCCGACCTCGGCGCGCAGGCGCGCCAGGGCGACCTGCGCGATTCCCGCGGGGTCGTGTGCGCCGCTCCCCGTCTCGTCCTTCGTGGCCGGCACCCCGAACAGGATCACGCCGCGCACGCCGAGCCGCGCGAGATCAGCGACCTCCCGCGAGAGCGAGTCGAGCGAGTGCTGGACGACGCCGGGCAGTGACGCGATCGGCTGGGGCGAGGTGATGCCCTCCCTCACGAAGAGCGGGGCAACAAGATCACTCGTGTGGAGCCGCGTCTCCGCGACGAGGTCCCGCATCGCGGCACTGGAGCGCAACCGGCGGGGCCGGGAACGGGGGAAAGTCACGCCCCGATGCTATTGGCGGCGGCCTGAATCAACGCCTCGAGCGTCTGCTCCCCTGCCGTGACGGTGACCGGTATGCCGAGTCTCTCCGCCGCCTTTGTGGTCGACGGGCCGATGCTGACCACAACGGGGGGTGCGGAAGTGCCGAAGGCGTCGTGCCAGGCACCGGCCGCGCTTCCGGACGCCAGGAGGAGCACGTCGGCCGCGAGTGCGGGGAGCATCATCTCGCGCGTCGGACGGAGATGGGTGGTGCGGTACGCGACGACCCTCGTCACCTGCCATCCCTTCTCCGTGAGCGCCACCGACAGTTCGTCGTCCGCGAGGTTCCCCTGCACGAGGAGCACACGTCCCGAGCCGGCCGGGAACATTCCCGCGAGCACGGATGCGCGCGCGGGTTCGGCGACCATCGCGACTGTGGTCCCGAGCGAGTTCGCGGTTGCACCACCGACCGCAGCGAGCAACGGGAACGACCCCGTGTCGCCGGCGGCCATCGCGGCAGCCACGAACGGCGCCACACGGTCTGCACCGTTCGTCGAGGTGACCAGAACCCAGTCGAACTCGTGGATGCGCTGCAGCACCTCGTCGCGGGCACGACCCTCGTCATCCGGTTCCTCGATCGCGATGAGCGGCACCTCGACGACACGCGCACCGCGCGCCTCGAGGAGCGTCCTCAACGATGCATTCTGCTCCGTGGACCTCGTGATGACGACGGAACGTCCGCTGAGGGGCTCGGTCACCCGCCGCTCCCGGCCAGCAGACGGCGGCACTCCACCGCGGTCGCCGTTCCGACGATGCGGTGGTCGTCGGTGCTGCCGACGGACCCCGTCACCTGCACGCTGTCTGTCCCGTCGGACAGGAACGCCCGGAAGACACCGTCAGGCGACATGTGCGCACCGACAGGGAGAGAGCACCCCGCCCCCAGTTCGGCGAGGAATGCACGCTCCGTCTCGACGGCGCGCCTCGTCGGTGCGTGATCGACCGCCGCCAGGGCGGTGAGCACCCGCTCGTCACCGGTTCGCGCCTCCGCGGCCACGCATCCCTGCCCGACCATCGGCACGGCGGTGTCCACATCGAGGACCTCGGCGATGAGGTCGGCCAGCCCGAGGATCTCGAGAGCCGCCCTCGCCATCACGATGGAGCCGCCGTCGGGCACCCGGGAGAGGCGTGTCTGGATGTTCCCGCGCAGCTCCTCGAAACGGAGGTCCGGCCTGACGAGCGCGAGCTGGGCGCGGCGGCGAACCGAGCCGGTGGCCACGGTCGCGCCCTGCGCGAGCTGCGCAAGGGTGAGGCCCACGAGCACGTCCTCGGGCGAACGGCGCTGTGCGAACGCGCCGATGACGAGTCCGTCAGCCTGCCCCGACGGGAGGTCTTTCGCGCTGTGCACAGCCACGTCAGCCCGTCCGTCGAGGACCGCACGCTGCACCTCCTTCACGAAGATGCCCTGACCGCCCATCTGGTGGAGCGGCGTGGACTGGTTGGCGTCGCCCTGCGTCTCGACGAGCACGTACTCGACCGCGGCACCCGATGCGGCGGTGACAGCCGCACCGACAGCTTCTGCCTGGGCGCGCGCCTGGGCGCTTCCTCGTGTCGCGATCCGGATGACGGTCATAGGTCGGTTCAGTGCAGGTTAAACAAGTCGCGCACTGCCGCTGACAGACGCTCACCCTGCGGGGTGCCGGCCGCCTCGCGGAGCCCCACCGATGGATTGTGGAGCATCTTGGCCACGATCGACCTCGTGACCATCTCGATGACCTCGCGCTCCTCCTCACCCATCTGGGAGAGCCGGCCGGAGAACCTGGCGAGCTCGGCCACCCTGGTCTCCTCGAACGCCTCGCGCAACTGGGCCACGAGCGGGGCGGCCTGGCGCTGGGCCGAGTCGAGGACGAAGCGCTCGACCTCTTCCTCGATGATCAGGCGGACCTGGCTGACCTCTGCCGTGCGGGCGGAGAGCCCGCGCGCAGCCCATTCCTTCAGGTGGTCGAGGTCACGGAGTGTCACGCCGTCGATGCCGGCCACGGAGGATTCCACGTCGCGCGGCAGGGCGATGTCGACGACGAGGAGCGGCGACGTGGCATCCCTGCGCGCGGCGGCGACCGTTGCGTGCGTCAGGACGACGTCACCGGCGCCCGTGCAGGACACGATCACGTCCGCGGACGCCACCTCGTCCGCGAGGCCGGAGAACGGTGCGACACGGGCACCCACCCTGTCGGCAAGTGCGCCACCGCGGCCCTCGGAGCGGTTGACGACCACGGACCGCGCCCCGGCGCGGGCCAGTGCCGTGGCGACCCCTTCCCCCATCTCGCCCGCGCCGATGACGAGCACACGGGCATCAGAGAGCGAACCGATGAGCTCCTCGGCCATCTCCACTGCGGCGTGCGAGACGGACGCGGTCGAACGGCTGATGCCGGTCTCCGTGCGGGCACGCTTGCCGACCTCCAGGGCGTAGCGGAACAGCAGGTTCAGCGAGCTCCGCGAGACACCCTGAGCCATTGCGGACTCCCACGCGTCACGCACCTGGCCGATGATCTCGGACTCGCCGATGACCGCAGAGTCGAGGCCGCTGGCAACCTCGAAGAGATGCGCGACTGCAGCATCGTCGTGCTGACTGAAGAGATGAGGGGTGACGTCCTCCCCGGGGAGCCCGCTCACCTCGCAGAAGAAATCACGGATGTCGTCGTACGCGCCGTGGAAACGCTCGACGGCGGCGTAGACCTCGGTCCGGTTGCACGTGGAGAGCACCACGACCTCGCGGATGTCGTCCCGCACGCCGAGATTGTGGAGGGCCTTCGGCAGCGCGGAGTCCGCGACCGTCATCTTCTCGAGCAGGGTCACCGGTGCGGTGCGGTGGTTGATCCCGATGACGACGATGGACACGATGGAACCCTACGCACTCACCGGGGTGCTCTGCCCGCCCTGGGAGTCCCCACGGGTGTCGGACCTGCACTGCTCGTAGTAGCTGAGGATCTGCAGCTCGAGCGCGAGGTCGACCTTGCGGACGTTCACGCCCTTCGGAACGGCGAGCACCGCGGGGGCGAAATTGAGGATGGAGCCGATGCCGGCCCTCACGAGAGCCTCGGCTGCCTCCTGGGCGTGCGGCGCCGGGGTGGCGATGATCCCGATGCTGACGCCCTTCGACTGCGCGATCTGCTGCAGGTCGTCCGCATGACGGACCCTCACGCCGCCGACGACGGTCCCGATCTTCGACTCGTCCTTGTCGACGATCCCGACGATGTGGAACCCGCGCTCGGTGATCCCCGCGTAGTTCGCGAGTGCCTGCCCGAGATTGCCTGCCCCGACGATGATGACCGGCCATGACTGGTTCAGACCGAGTTCGCGCTGGATCTGGTACAGGAGGTACTGGACGTCGTACCCGACGCCGCGCGTTCCGTAGGTGCCGAGGTAGGAGAGGTCCTTGCGCACCTTTGCCGCGTTGACACCCGCAAGCTCGGCCAGTTGTTCGCTCGAGATCTGCGTCGTTCCCTCTCCGACGAGGTCGGAGAGGATGCGCAGGTACACGGGGAGCCGGCCGACGGCGGCTTCTGGGATTCGGCGGCGGGGGGAGTCCGTCATATGAGAACCCAACGCTATTGGGTCGGGCACCGAACGGTGAACTCCGTGGGGGCACGCCTAGCCTTCAGCCCCGTGACATTGAACACCGCCCTCGCTGCGGTCTCCGGTCTGGTGTCCCTGGCCTTCGGGCTGGCCACACTCGACCGCTGGACCAGACGGCGGCGGCCCCACGAACTCGCCTGGACGGTGGCGATGGCGCTCTTCTTCGTCGCCGCGATGAGCCTCTGGTGGGCAGAGGCACGGGGCTGGAGCGCGTCGTCCTTCCGGATGTTCTTCGCGTTCGGGGCCGTCATCAACGTCCCCTGGCTCGCACTGGGCACCGTCTACCTGCTCGCCGGGCGGCGGGCAGGCGACGCGGTCATGCGGGTGCTGCTCGTCTTCTCCGGTTTCGCGCTCGGTGCAGTGGTCATGGCGCCCGTCAGCGGCGTCATCGAACCCGATGTCCTGCCCACCGGCAAGGAGCACTTCGGGGCGCTCCCGCGCGTGCTGGCGGCGGTCGGGTCCTCGGTGCCCGCCGTGGTGATCTTTGCCGGGGCCGCATGGTCGGCCTGGCGCGTCGTCCGCGGCGCGAACCCCGCACTCACGTCGGCCGCTGTCCGCAACGTGACGTCAGCCGGGCGACTTGCGCTCGGCAACATCCTCATCGCCGCGGGGGCCGCGATCCTCTCGGCCAGCGGGACGTTCGCGGGCAGGCTGGGCGCGGACACCTCTTTCGCGGTGACACTCTCGGGCGGGATCAGCGTGCTCTTCGCCGGCTTCCTCGTGGCAAGCAACGCCACGTCGCCCCACAGAGCGCCTCAGCGCAGCGAGTAGCGCTGCAGTTTCCCCGTCATGTTGCGGGGGACCTGCTGCACGAAGAGGACCTTGACCGGACACTTGTAGCGGGCGAGATGGCGACGGCAGTGGTCAACGACTGCGTCCTCGTCCAGGTGCATGCCGGGACGGAGCACCACGTACGCCCTGACCGCCTCTCCCGTGTGCGGGTGCGCCGTGCCGATGACAGCAGCATCGGTGATGTCGGGGTGCATCGTGAGCACCTCCTCGACCTCGGCCGGGTAGACGTTGAACCCGGAAACGATGATGAGGTCCTTCGCGCGGTCGACCATGAAGATGTGCCCGTTCTCGTCCGCCACCGCGATGTCGCCGGTGCGCAGCCACCCTTCCGCCGACAGCACGCGTGCCGTCGCCTCCGGGTCGTTGAGGTAGCCGGCGAAGACGTTCGGTCCGCGCACCCAGATCTCCCCGCTGTCGCCGACGTATGCGTCATCGCCGCTCTCGTCCACGATGCGAACCTCCACGCCCGCGAGAGGTCGGCCGATGGAGCCCGGGGTGAACGGCATGTCGATGGAGGTCGTGACCACGGGTGATGCCTCGGTGAGGCCGTACCCCTCCAGCACCTGCAGGCCGAACCGTGCGCTCAGCGAGTGGATGACCTGTTCCGGGAGTTTCGCAGCCCCGGACAGGGCGAGCCTGACGGAGGCGAATGCATCGGCAGGGACGTCGATCAGTTGGCTGAGCGCCATCCACATGCTCGGGGCGCCGAGCATCACCGTGATGCCGCGTTCCTTGATCGTCTCGATGGCGCTCACGGGGTCGAACCGCTGCACGAGCACGATGGCCGCGCCCGCCGCGAGCGTGTTGCACAGCATCACGTTCAGGCCGAAGATGTGGTACATCGGCAGCACCCCGAACGTGACGTCAGCAGACGACATGTGCTCCACGACGGTGGTCTGCTCGATGTTCGAGAGCAGGTTCCCGTGCGTGAGCACCGCAGCCTTCGGCGAGCCGGCGGTGCCGCTGGTGAAGATGTACGCCGCCGGGGCGGACGGCTCGACGTCCACGGGTCCGGCCGCGAGGTCACTCGAGAACACCTCGTCGAGCGTGCGTGCACCCTCGATGCCGTGGCCCTCCGTCGCCATCACGGCACGCACGCCGCGGCGCGTGTCGCCCGTGACCTGCGACCAGGTGGCGAGCGCGGCCGGCTCCAGCACCACGACTGCCGGCTGCACCACGAGCAGTTCCTTCTCGATCTCGGGTGCGGGGCTGGTGGGGTTCAGAGGCGCGACGACGGCACCCACGCCGACCGCGGCGAGATAGGAGATGACGAAGTACGGGGTGTTGCTGCACATGAGCGCCACGCACTCACCCGGCTGGAGCCCGATCGAGACGAGCTCGGCCCGCAGGGCCGCGACCTGGCGGCGGAGGTCCCCGTACGTGGTCACGCGACCGTGACTGATGAGAGCGGTGCTGTCCGCGGGATGCCCGTCGATGATGCGAGCGAGATTCACGGCCGGCCCCTGCAGATCAAAGGAGTAGAAGGTTGACGATCCCCGCGGCGAGGATTGCACCCAGGAGCAGGGCGATCGTCAGTGTGGTCGCGGGGCGCATTCCGTCAGCCTAGTGAGCCACCGGGACGCAGAGTGACAGAGGTCGGTGCCGGCCCGTCGCTCTTGTAGAGGTGCACCGCATCACCGGCCTGCAGACGGAGTGCGGACGCGGCCGAGCCCCTGTCGACCGCGAGCGCAATCATCCCGTACGAATCGATCACGGCACCGATCGCGCCCTCGGCAAGAGCAGCGAAGTGGGACTCCACCCGGATGCTGCGCACGTCGTCCCCCACCACTGCTCGCATCACGGGACCGATCGACGCAATATCGGCAGGACCGATGTTCAGCTGGCAGTTGCCGTAATGGTCGACCCACGTGACCTCGCACCGCAGTCCCTCGCCGTATGACGGGTGCGTCTCGGGTGACGACAGCGGTACGAGCCCCGGCATCAACAGCGCACTGTCGATCTCCTCGCCGACCTCCTCGATTGCTCCCCCGTTGCAGAGGTGCGCAGCAACCGGGGCGAACACGTCGCGGCCGGCGAACGTGACACCGGGTGCCTCGAGGTGGAGTTCCGTGTTGGTCAGGACGAATGCCCGCTCCGCACCGCCCGCCATCGCGGCAGCCGGCGGGAGGAGCCCGTTGTCAGGACCCACGAGCACGCCGTTGCCGCCTGCCACCTCGATCGCCACCGACCGCCGCGACGACCCGACTCCCGGGTCCACGACGGCGACGATCACACCCGCCGGCACGTACTGGATCGCGCGCGCGAGCGCGAGAGAACCCCACCGCACGTCGAAGGGCGGCACGCCGTGCGTGATGTCGGTGATGCGCACGTGCGGCGCAAGATCCGTGATCACGCTCTTCAGCACACCGACGAACTCGTCATCGAGCCCGTAGTCAGTGAGGAGAGCAACATGTGTGCGCATGAGGTTCACGATAAGGCTGCGGGGAACCCAACGGGAGAAAACGAAAGGACCGGTGCCAACCCCCCGACGGCACCGGCCCTTTCGGCGCTGCTCATTTCTGAGCGCGACTCCCGGCGGCAGTTTCCCGCCTCCGGTGACCTGGGTCACAGAATACATACCGCGGGACGCGGCACAAAACCAGGGGGCGGTTTTATTGCCGCTCCTGCGGCCCCCCTATTTGCCCATCTCGGCACTGCGGGCCGCCGCCGCCCGCACGGCCTTGTGAACCATCGCACGAAGCCCGTCGTTCTCGAACACGGAGAGACCGGCGAAAGTGGTGCCGTTGGGCGATGTCACCTTCTCACGCAGGGCCGCGGGCGAGTCCGGAGACGAGGCAAGCAGGACGCCGGCCCCCTTGAACAGCTGGCGCACGAGAGCGTCGGCGACATCGGCGGGGAGACCCTCGTCGATGGCAGCGGCAAGGAGACACTCGGCGACGAGGAAGAGATAGCCGGGTCCGGATCCTGCGACGGCAGTGACGGCATCCATCTGCGACTCCGGGACGCGCACCACCAACCCGACCGCGGAGAGCACCCGCTCGGCCCACGCCAGGTCATCCTCCGTGCACACGTTGCTCCCCGTGATCGCAGTGACGCCCTCGCGGACGAGAGCAGGAGTGTTCGGCATCGCGCGCACCACCGCGCACGACGGGCCGGCAGCTGACTGGAGAGTCGCCGCGCTGATGCCGGCCGCGATCGACAGCGCGCGGGGAATGCCGAGTGCGGCCGCCTGGGCACACACCGCGGCGGCATCACCGGGCTTCACTGCGATCACGGCACCGCCGCCCGCGACAGGCGCCTCGCTCGTGCGCACCCCGAAGTCCCGCTCCAGGCCGGCACGTTTCCCCGCGTCCAGTTCGACGACCACGATGCCGGCAGGATTCCACCCGGCGGCCACGAGCCCACCGAGAAGGGCCGAGCCCATGTTCCCGCCGCCGACGAGGACGATCTCATTTGTCGCACCTGCCATGGGACGAGACTAACGGCGGGCCCGCCTCCGGGGAGAGGGCATTGCGCCCTGCTCAGTCGGCGAAGCGGCTGGCGAACCCGATGCGGATGATCGACGGGAACACCTGCTCGACGGTCGAGTAGAGCGTGCCGATGATGCGGTCGACCTCCTCCTCGGTGACCGCGGGGATCGGCAGCTCGCCGCGGAGAAACACCGCATCCTCGATGCCGATCGAGAAGTGGGCGCCGACGAGGCGTTCGTTGCGGCGCAGCAGGTTCTCCCACAGCACGTCCCCGTTCTCCTCAGGGTGGGGCATCACGTAGGTCTCGTAGCGGAGCGTGCGCTGGCCGAGAGTCATCCACACGGTCGTGTACTCCTTCTCCACGCCCCGCATGCGCACGTACCACCTGTGCTCGTTCGCCTCCCCGCGGTCGATTGCGAGGATGATGTCGTCCCGCGACGCAAAGCCGGCCAGCCACTCGCTGATGCGGCGGTCGAGGAGTTCTATCTCCGGGTTGCCGTACAGCTCGCTCACGGCGTTCCTACTTGCAGACGACGCGGTCGCGGGCGGCGAGGTCCGCGTAGACGCGGCGAAGCCTGGCGGCGGCGAACGACCATGTGTAGCCGCGGGCGCGCTCCGCCGCGGCTGCGGACATCGCGGCGGCGAAGCCGGCGTCAGTGACGATCCGGCCGATGTGCGAGGCGAACACGTCGGGGCGGCGGTCCGGCACGAGGAACCCCGTGCGCCCGTGTTCCACGATCGTGAGAAGGCCACCGACGGCATTCGCCACCACCGGCGTGCCGCACGCGGCTGCCTCGAGCGCGACCAGGCCGAAACTCTCGCTGCGGCTCGGCACCAGCACGACGTCGGCGGCGCGGTAGTAGGTGGAGAGGATGTGGTGGGGCTGGGGCTCCACGAACCGCACCTGGTGACCGACACCGAGCTCATCGATGAGCGCATGGACGCGCGCGAGCTCGCTCTCGCCTTCCTCGCCCGAGGCACCGCCGACAATGAGAAGAATCGCGTCGCTGCGGCCCAGCTCGGCGAGCGACTGGACGGCAACATCGACACCCTTCAACGGCTGGATGCGGCCGACAAAGAGAAGCACGGGCCCGTCGGCGAGCCCGAGTGCGTGGCGCGCCCCGCCCTTGTCGCCCGGTGCGAAGAAAGCGTGCTCGACACCCGGTGAGACGATCTCGATGTTGCCCGGCGGGTTGCCGTACAGATCGACGAACTGGCGCTCCTCCTCGGTGCAGGACACACAGATCGCGTCGCTGCAGCCGATGATCTCGGCCTCCGCCTTCTCCCTCTGCGTGCTCTCCGGGTCGCCACCGAGGGCCTTCACCCGGGCGAACGTGTGGAAGGTGCTCACGAGGGGGACATCCAGTTCGTGCTTGATGGAGTGGCCGCTGACGCCCGACAGCCAGTAGTTGGCATGCACCGCATCGGTGCCGCCGGCGCGCTGGATGTGGTCGATGACGCGGTCGGTGAACTCGGGGATGATCCCGGGCAGGTCGGCCTTCGGCATGTCGACATCACCGGCGCGGACATGGACGATGCGGTGGTTCGGCTCGACCAGCACCTCGGCGGGCAGGTCATCGCGCCAGGCGCGGGTGTAGGTGGTGCAGTCCACTCCGGCATGCGCCATGGCGGACACGAGTTCGCGCACGTACACGTTCATGCCGCCGCCGTCGCCCACGCCCGGCTGGGCGAGGGGCGAGGTGTGGAGGGAGAGGACCGCTACTCGATGCACGCGGTTGTCAACCTATCCAGCGGAGACAGGATTCCCGTCTGCCGGGCCACCGGCCTGCTGTTCGTTCGCCGAGACGAAGGTGCGGTACACCGAGAGAAGGCTCTGGCGCTGCTCGGCGGTGAGCTTCTCGTCGTTCATGATCGCCTCGGGCACGGAGCTCGCGGCGGGTGGCGTGCCGTCCAGGATCCCGGCGCGCACGTACAGGCTCTCGGCGGATATCTCGAGGGCGCGGGCGATCTGCTGGAGGATCTCCGCGGACGGCCTGCGGATCCCGCGCTCGATCTGGCTGAGGTACGGGTTCGACACGCCGGCCGCGCGCGCGAGGTCGCGGATGCTCTGCTGGGCGTTCTCGCGCTGCTGGCGGATGAACTCCCCCACGTCGTGGAGGCGGTCTGCAGGGTTGCGCGGCATCAGGACTTCTTGTCGCCCGGTGCGTCGCCGACGACAGCCCCCGCACCGCCCGCCTCGCGGACACGGCGCACGACCTCGGCGGTGAGCGCGTCGATGCGCTCGAACATCTCGTGGCGCTGGCGGCTGCATTCCCGCTCGAACATCCCGAGCGCATCGGAGAGCGCGGAGATCGAACGGTCGTCCAGCGTGTCCATGTTCTCGAAGCCGTGCGAGTCGCACAGCTCGTCGAGCTGCTGGAGGAGCGGGTGGTCGGTCGGCACCTCGGTCTCCCTCGGGGGACGGGCACTCCCCCCGCCGTGCTGCTGGCCGAACACCTCGGCAAGACGGTCCGCGAGCGGCACCACCGGTGCGTCTGCGCCGCTCGCCCGCCGGCGCTCCTCGTCGGAGACGAGGTCAAGGCGTCCCTGGGCCAGGCGGCGCACGAAGGAGACGATGTCCTCCTCGCGCTGCAGCGCCGTGCGCTCGGCGCGGATCCCCGCGAGCGTCTGGTTGTCCTCGGCCATCACGTCCCTCCGCTGACTGGCGGCAGCACCGCCACCTCATCTTTGTCGGACACGGGATGGTCGAGGGGGACTTCCTCGCCGTTCACCCACACCTTGCTGGTCGCCAGCACATCGGCAAACCCGGACCCGAACCGAGCTGCGGCGGAAACGAGCACATCCGAGACCGTCGCGCCCGCCACCTCCACCGATGACATCCCGGCCGCCTCCCGGGCGGCGGCGAAGAGTCGGAGCACTGCCACCGGCGAAGCGTACCCGTGGGTCACTCGATGGTGATCCCGGCGGGGTCCGCGTCGAACCTGCCGATGACCGTGAAGCCGGCGTCGACGAGGGCCGGCACTGCGGCACGGTCGACAGCGGCGAGCAGCCCGCCCGACGTCTGGGGATCCATGCAGAGCGCAACCGACGCTTCGTCGGCGTGCACGGTGATGTAGCCCTCCACATAGGAACGGTTGCGGGGGTCACCGCCCGTGCGTGTGCCGGCTTCCGCGATGCGCCGTGCACCGTCGTACGCGGGCAGTGCAGTGGTGTCGACCGTGAGGTGCACCGACGACCTGTCGGCCATCTCCCACCCGTGCCCGGCGAGCCCGTATCCGGTCACGTCGGTGACCGCGTGCACCGCGTCACCTGCGGAGCGCAGCACCTCCGCGGCGGCACGGTTGATGCGGCGCATCCCCGCGATGGCGCCCATCTTCTCGGTGTCGGTCCCTGCCGCGGTGACGAGCCCCGTGCCGAGGGGCTTCGACAGCACCGCGATGTCGCCGGGGCGGGCGCCGGCCTTGCGAAAGACCCTCCGCGGGTCCACGATGCCCTGGACCGCGAGGCCGAACACGGGCTCGGGGTTGCGGATGGTGTGCCCGCCGGCCACTGTCCCGCCGGCCTCTGCCACCACCTCGGACGCCGCGGCGAAGATCTCCGTGATGACGCGGCGCGGGAGGTCCTCCGGGAAGGCGGCGATGTTCACCGCGAGCACCACCCTCCCGCCCATGGCGAACACGTCACTGCACGCGTTCGCCGCAGCGATCGCACCGAAGTCGGCGGGGTCATCCACGAGAGGGGGGAAGAAATCGGTGGTGCTGACGAGAGCGAGGTCGTCCGTCAGGCGGTACACAGCTGCGTCGTCGAACGGTGCGAGACCCACGAGCAGTGACGGGTCCAGCCCGGGCGGCAGGCCGTCGACGAGGTCCGCGAGCAGTGACGCGCCCCACTTGGCCGCGCACCCGCCGCAGGACGTCCATTCGGTGAGCCTGATGACCCCTGTCGCGTCACGATGCGCTCCCTCGCCGTTCATGCGCGCACGGTACTAGTTTCGCTCCCGTGACGGCACAACGGGATGATGCAGGCAGACCGCCGTCGGTGGACGCCCTCGCACGGCGGCTCGCGGAGAGTCACCCACTTCCTCATGCGGTCCTCGTCGACTGTGCACGGCGCGCGATCGCCTCCGGTGTGCCGGAACCCGGGGAGGAGGCCGGACGTCTCGCGGTGTTGTTCTCCCGGTCGCTCGTCGGTGACGTCATCAATGCGACCGGTGTTCTCCTGCACACGAATCTCGGACGGGCGCCGTTGCCGCTGCGCACGAGCGGACGGGCGACGAACCTCGAGTTCGACGCTGAATCCGGGGCCCGCGGCTCGCGCCACACGGCGGTGTCGTCGCTCGTGTCGGTGCTGACTGGCGCGGAGGCCGCCGTGGTCGTCAACAACAACGCGGCCGCGGTGATGCTCGTGCTCGCCGCGCTCGCGTCAGGGCGCGGTGTCGCGGTGTCGCGTGGCGAGAGCGTGGAGATCGGCGGCGGGTTCCGCATCCCCGACGTGATGGAACAGTCGGGTGCGCAGCTCGTTGATGTCGGCACCACCAACCGCACGCGCCTCTCTGACTACGAGAAGGCCGTTGCCTCGACCCGCCACGACATAGCCCTCGTCATGAAGATCCACCCGTCGAACTTCTCTGTCGAGGGCTTCGTGTCCTCGGTGCCCGTCGCGGAACTAGCCGGGGTCGGGGTGCCGGTGGTGGCCGACATCGGGTCCGGGCTGCTCGACAGCACCTGCCCGTGGCTCCACGGCAGGATGCCCGCCGTTCCGCAGTTCCTCGCGGCGGAACCGGCGGCGCGCCAGGCGCTCGCCGACGGTGCGGGCCTCGTGACCTTCAGCGGCGACAAGCTGCTCGGCGGCCCGCAGTGCGGGATCATCGCCGGACGTGCCGATCTCGTCGCGGCGTGTGCGTCGCACCCGCTCATGCGCGCCCTGCGCCCGGGTGGCCACACACTGCAGCTCCTGCAGTCCGCGCTGATGTCGTTCGCTGACCGCACAGTGTGCGATGACATCCCGTTCTGGCGGATGCTCTCCGTCCCCGTCGACGAGTTGCGTGCACGCGCGCTTGCCGTCGTCAAGACAGCGGGAAGAGGGTCCGTGACCGACACGACCGCGCTCGTCGGTGCCGGGTCGGCACCGGGCACGTCGCTCCCCTCCGTCGCGGTCGCGTTGGACGGCGACGTCACCGCGCGCCTCCGCGCCTTGCCGGTGCCGGTGGTGGCCCGCGTCGACAGGAACGTGACCCTCCTCGACCTGCGCACGGTCGACCCGGCGGACGACCACGCCGTGGCCGGGGCCGTGCGCACTCTCTGACCCCATGCCCGTCATCGCCACGGCCGGACACGTCGACCACGGGAAATCCTCCCTCGTGCGGGCGATCACGGGGACGGACCCGGACCGCCACGAGGAGGAACAGCGGCGCGGGATGACGATCGACCTCGGCTTCGCGCATGCGACCGCACCGGACGGCACGGTGCTGAGTTTCGTGGATGTGCCGGGCCACGCGGATTTCGTGCGCACGATGATCTCCGGGGTCAGTGCCGTGTCGTGCGTGCTGTTCGTGGTCGACGCCGCGGAGGGCTGGATGCCCCAGTCCGCCGAGCACATGGGCATCGTGAACGCCCTCGGCATCAGGCGGGGGGTCCTCGCCGTCACGAAGTGCGACAAGGTGGACGCAGCCGCGGCGGCAACATGCATCGCGGACGTCACGGCGCGCACCCCGCTGATGCGCTGGGACGCGGTTGTCGCCACCTCCGTCCCGCAGAACCGCGGGATCGACGAACTTGTCACGGCCCTCGCCGTGTCGTCACGGGGCGCCGGGGTGCACACCGACCCCCTCGGGCGCGTGCGCCTCTTCGTGGACCGCTCGTTCTCGCTGCGCGGAGCCGGGACGGTGGTGACCGGCACCCTCGAGGGCGCCCCGCTCTCGGCGGGTGCGACCCTGACCGTGGCCCGCACGGGCGCACGCGTGCGCGTGCGCCAGGTGCAGACGCACGGCAGCAACGTGGAGGAGGCGCAGCCCGGGTCGCGGTGCGCACTGAACCTCCCCGACACCGAGACGGCGTCGATCGAGCGTGGTGACGTGCTCGTGGAGGAGGGTCGCTGGCAGCTGACCGACGTGGTCGACGCACAAGTGGAGATGCTCGACGGTGCCGACGCGGCAGCGAAGGTCACGACGCGCGGCGGGTACGTGCTGCACGTCGGCTCGTCACACCAGGAGGCGCACCTCCGTCTCGCCGCACCGGGTGCACTGCACCCCGGTGACCGCGCGCACGCACGGCTCAGGTTCCGCGTGCCTCTGCCGCTGACCCCCGGGGACAGGTTCGTGCTCCGTGACACCGCATCGGGAACGACAGTCGCGGGCGGCACTGTCGTGGATGTCGCACCGCGGGGAAGCGTGGCATCCGCCGCTGCCGGCGGCTCCGCCGAGCAACGCCTCGCACGGCGGGGCTGGGTGCGCATCGACGAGGCGCACCGCATCACCGGGATGCCGGTCGAAGAGACGGTCCCGGGCTGGTGGGCGTCACCAGCGCACCACGCCGCGGCATCGGAACGGCTCAGCGGGCTGCTCGCGGCCGGCGCCGTGGACCTGGCGTCGCTCACGGAGGTCGACCGCGCGGTCATCACCTTTCTTGATGGCGTCACGGTCGAGCGCGGTGCCGCACGGACGACTGCGCGTGACCCGCTGCTCGACCACCCGTACGTGGCGAGGTTCCGCGATGCACCGCTCGACGGCGGTTCGACCGCGGGTCTCGACCGTGACGTCATCCGCAGGCTCGTGCACGCGGGCATCATCTGTGAGCACGACTCGATCGCATTCCACACCGACGTCCTCGGGTCGTTGCGGCCGGCGCTGGCGGCACTGTGGGCGGACCATCCCGCGGGTTTCCTCATCCGCGACCTCGCCGCCGCGCTCGGCATCTCGCGCAAGTGGGCAGTGCCGCTTGCCGAGTGCCTCGACAGGACGGGGCTCACGAA
>SXGQ01441186.1_pt1 | contig 16987 bp, 11 predicted proteins | sample 3178371 | NCBI WGS metagenome assembly SXGQ01 (sample SAMN11356859, study PRJNA531348) | freshwater metagenome | isolation source: freshwater sample F1-20 | place: China: Fuxian Lake, Yuxi | collected 2017-12-25
CCAACTAGCTGATAGGCCGCGAACTCCTCTTTTAGCGTCAGGCCTTGCGGTCCCTGACTTTGGTTCATATACCATGCGGAATATGACCGTATGCGGTATTAATTCGCCTTTCGGCGAGCTGTTCCACACTATAAGGTAGATTATTCACGTGTTACGCACCCGTTCGCCACTGCTTTTTACGAATATTGCTATTCACAAAAAACCGTTCGACTTGCATGTCTTAACCACGCCGCCAGCGTTCATTCTGAGCCAGGATCAAACTCTCAGAAAAATCAGAGAAGAAGAACCTAGTGATTCTTGACTACTTGACTGACCAATAAATTGGTCATACTTGAATTTTGATTGGGGGCTCCAATCGATCGCACAAAGTAAATTTCAAAGATCTTTTCCGTTATGGAAAATTGAACTACGAACTTCTTTTCGAACTCTAGATGTTCTTGTCGGAAGGCCGAAAGAACTACCGGGAAGAAGAACCTACAACCTCACCATTCCTGATCAAGGTTTTTTTCTCAGGATTGCGGAGTTTTAACTTAAGTCATTGATTCACAATATTTAAAATTTCGTTTTTGATGCGAATCGGGCCTACGCGGTCGTTGTTGAAATCCTTTTTTCACCGCTCCAACTTGAAGAGATTGATTTAAAAGGTTGTTAATAAACAATATAGGAATACAACATGTCAGATTCAATCGCGAACCGGAGTTCAGCGGTTTGCGAGGCGGCCTAAAGTAGAACCTGGGGAGAGGGGGTTTAGTGACGGGTTGCTTCGCGTTAACATCGGTATTTGGTGATTTTCTCACGTTACACGGGCGGGTGATTTTTGAGTTCAAGGCATGGCAACAAAACCAACCAACTTAGTGGAGAGATTAGTGACGAAAATCGATGCAGCGCGAGCGCAACGGCTGCCTCTGTAGCTGCCGTTGATTTCGCAGCATAATTTGCGGGTGGTACGGTTCACGCGGGAGGCGGAGTCGTGCCGGCAGAGCGTTTTCACTCACCGCGACACGCTTTTGGAGGATGACGTAGCCGCATTGTTTAGCTGAAAACGGGCGCCGGGCCGAAGGCCCGAGGTGCGCGGCGCGGTAGCCTAAGAGTTTGCAACCCGTTTAGAGGCCTTAAAATTTCGTCAGGCCCGCGATGCCTAGGCGTGGTTCAAGAAGCGGACGCACGGCCAGCTGATCGACAGCGATGTACGGCAACTTCTGCGCCGAGTAGGCGACCAGCGCAATGTGCCGTGCGGATCGCATGTAAAAAACGTTCCCACCAAGGCTATCGCCTTTGAAGCTGAATTGTCAGCGCGGTTTGCTGGTCAATGCCGATCGAGACGCCGCCGCGTTTCCCGCTATAATTACCCCGAGGTGTTAGAGCACGTCTTCAAAATCACATGAGCCAGAGGAAGACTTAGGCGAGAGAGACGAACGCGGAGAAGCTGGCGACGGTTTGATCGTAGCGTGTGGCGATACGGCGGGCGGATTTGAGAAGGGCGAAGGCGTTTTCGACCAAGTGGCGGGAGCGGTAAGAGTGCTGGTCGTAGAGCGGTTGAACGAGGCGGTTGCGGCGGCCGGGGATAACCGGTCGATGGCCGGCGGCAACCAGACGTTCCCGCCACCAGTCGGCATCATATCCGCGGTCGCAGATTACCTCGGCGGAGCCGGCCGGAATCAAGGCCGGGGCTTGAGTGATGTCGTTGCGTTCGCCGCCGGTCACAACGAAGCGCACGGGGTAACCCAAAGCGTCGGTGAGCAAATGCACCTTGCTGGTCAGCCCGCCGCGGGAGCGGCCGATGGCTTCGCGCAGATAGCCGCCCCGTGCCCGGGTGCCGTGCGCATCCACCCGCACATAGGTCGCGTCCATCGCGTAGCTCGCCTGATCGGGCTCGGTCGTCAGCAAAGCGAGGATCTTGCTCCACAGCGCCTGCCGCACCCACCGCCGCCAGCGCCTATAAACGCTGCGCCAGTTCGGATACCTCTCCGGCAGGTCTCGCCACGGACTGCCCGTGCGCGCGATCCACATCAACGCTTCCACAAAAGGCCGGTCGGCGTGCCATCGGTCTTCCTCGGCTGCTTCGCCTGCCGTTTTTCAGCCCCGCACGGTTAATTTTTTAGGCCCGTCCACCGGGCCCCGCTCAGTTTTCTTGGGATCATCCGCCCATTCTACACTCATCCCTCCACTTGGTTCCCTCTACTCTCCTCGATTTTGAAGACGTGCCCTAGCCCGCCCGCGCTTCCGCTTTTCCCGACCGGTCCAAGCCGAAATCATCGCCCTCTTCGACTTCGCGTGGCACACCCCTGCCGCCAGCCACGCGCCGCCCCTGCCCGATCCGCGCGACGAACCCTTTCTCGCCGTCGCCCTCGCCACGCCCGACCGCGTGCTCGTCACTGGCAATATCAGGCACTTCCCGCCCTCCTGCCGCGCCGGTGTCACTGTGCTCACCCCGCGCGAAGCCCTCGCCCGCCTCACCTAAAGAAATCGTGGCCGAGCCGAGGCGATCTGGCTGTTGTCAGTGAGTGTTTGTTGAGCTGATCGGCGAGAGCGGTCGAGGGCCTGGGGCGAAGAACGTAGATCGATTTCCCAATAACCCTCCACTCAAACCCAAGGGCAAGATGCCCGTGCCACCTCGGAACCCGCAGTGATACCCATCGCCCGGTCCTTTCGCATCTTTGTTGGGCCCGACCTCGGGTCGGGCCGTTCAGGGCGTCGGGATCAAAAGAGGGAACGGCCTCCGGGGCAGGAGCCCGCTCGCGGGCGATATGACGGGGGTAAGCGTCGAAGCCTCAAGTCGCCCGCAAGCGCAGCCACAAATCGCCCGCAAGCGGGCTTCTACCTACGGCAACTTGGTGAACCTCATGCCCCCGCGCTTTTTTTGCCCGCCCCGCGCGCAACGAAAGCAAGCCAAGCCCTCCACCAACCGCGCGCCCCAAGAAATATCGCCTACCGCCCAAAACCTCTGAACGCTTCCCCGATGCATCTCCTGCCTCTACGGCTTTCGGCCCTCCTTTCCCTTCTCGCCTTCGTTTCTCCGTGCGGGTCGGCCGCGGAGCCGGTGGGCAAAGTCGAGGCCGCCGCCGACCTGGATTGGGCGGCGTTCCAAAAGGCGATGCAGCCTCCGCCTTCCGCCAAAGACACGGATTTTTCGGGGCGTATCCGCTGGGGCATGATGTTCGTCCAAGGCATTCTAACGACGGGCCAGAATTTTTACGACCGGCACCCGACCGACCCCCGCCGCTGGGAATGCGTGACGCAGATGGTAAAACAATTCGGCAGCTGGACCGGGGGCATCAACGGCCGCGAGGACGGAAAAAAAGCCGCCAACGCCGTGTTCGACGAGGCGGCGCGGGCGCAGTGGGCGATCAAGCTGCAGGCGCTGCGGGTCGCGGGCATCGCGGCGCCGGACATTTCTGAAACCAACCGGCTCATTCTCGAACAGGAGACCTTGGTCGGCCTCCGCACCGTCGCGGCCAAGGCCGCCCCGACCGAGCGCGTCGCCGCGCTGGCCGCGGTCAAAGCCGAGGTGGACCGGCTCGCGGCCAAGTATCCCGACGAGCCGCTCATGGGCTCCCTCGCCAGCGGCTACATCAAGTCGATGGAGCGTGCCGGCGCCACCCGCGAAGAGATTCAGGCGCAGTGGGCCGCGTTCGCCGCCTATCCGGGAACGGCGCTGGCCAACGCCGCGCCCGCGGGCGCCCGGGAAGCGGCGGCGCGACAACAGCTCGGCGATCGGTCAAAGCTGCCCATCGAGCTCGCATTCACCGCGGTCGACGGCCGGAAGGTCGACCTCCGGGACCTGCGAGGAAAGGTCGTCCTCGTGGAGTTCTGGGCCACCTGGTGCGCCCCCTGCAAAGAGGAGATTCCCAACATCAAAAAGATCTACGCCGCCTACCACGGAAAGGGCTTCGAGGTCGTGGGCATCACACTCGAAAACGCCCGGCTCGCCGACGCCGATACCGCGGTCGAGCGTGAGCAAAAACTGGCGAAGGCGCGTCAGGTGCTCATCGACTTCACCACGAAACACGAGATGCCCTGGCCGCAGTATTTTGACGGCAAGTATCGGCAGAACGCGATCGCGGTCGACTACCTCATCAACGCCATCCCCGCCATGCTCCTGATCGGCAAGGATGGCCGCATCATCAGGACCCAAGCGCGCGGCCCCCAATTGGAGGCGGCCGTCGCGGCCGCGCTGGGCCTGTAAGACCACTAGCGGTTGAGTTTCAGCCTCAAATCCAGGGGCAAGATGCCGTGCCACCTCGGAACTCGCCGTGATACCCATCGCCCTATCCTTTCACATCTTTGTAGCAACAAGGGCCCGACCTCGGGTCGGACCGTTTAGGGTATCGGGATCAAGAGACGAAACGGCCTCACGCAAGGTGAGGCCCTACCCTTAGTAAAAATCAGCCGTTACCACCCGCCGGGCTGAGCCTCGGTCGCCGCTCCCATCGGTTTGGGATCCGGGTCCATTCGTATCTATCCGTGGTTCAACGGCCGTTTTTAGGGTTAAACCAATCGCTGTTGAGTTTCAGGCCCCTCTTGTTTCGACCCTATCTTTCTGACTTTCCCGGGCCTTTGCCGGCCATGCGTAGGGCGGAAATGGGTCGTGAAAATGCCGACCACTCGATCGGTCCACCGGCGACAACGAGGAACTGAAATACGGCTCTTTCCGGCCGGCTCTCAACCCCGGCCCACGTAAGGCATCTGCGTCGCCATCACCGTCATCGTCGGCACGTTCACCCCGAGCGGCAGCCCCGCGAGGTAAAGCACGGCGTCGACCACGTGGCGCAGCTCAAACACCGCCTCCACCGCGACGGTGCCGTTGGCCTGCAACACGCCTCTGCGCATCCCCGCCGCCATCGACGAATCCGTGTTGCCGATGTCGATCTGTCCGCAAGCGATGTCAAACGCACGTCCATCGAGCGACAACGACTTCGTCAACCCCGTGATCGCGTGCTTCGTCGCACCGTAGGCGATCGCGTTGGGCCGGGGCACGTGCGCGGAAATCGAGCCGATGATGATGATCCGCCCGCCGCGCGGGGTGTGAAACTTCATCATCCGATACGCGGCCTGCGCGCAGAGAAACGCCCCCGTGAGATTCGTGTCGATCACCCGCCGCCACTCGTCCACCGCGAGGTCCTCCAGCGCGACCGGCGGCGCGTTCACCCCGGCGTTGTTGAACAACACATCGACGCGGCCAAACGCCTCGCCCACCCGCGCAAAGAGCACGTTCACCGCCGCCGGATCGGTCACATCCGTCGGCACCACGAGCGCCCGGCCGGCCGCCGCCCCGGCCTCGCTCGCAGTCGCGGCCAACGTCTCCGCCTTCCGTCCCGCCAACGCCACGCGGTAGCCCGCCGCCAGCAACCCAAGCGCACACGCCCGCCCAATCCCCGAACCCGCGCCCGTGACCACCACCACCCGCCCCGTTTTGGTTTCCATGCCGCCCAGCGTCCAAACTCACCCGCAGCTTGCCGAGGCAATTTTTGGTCATGCCCCCTTACTTTCTGTTCAGCCTAGAAGGTCTGTCGTGGCAACGGCGTCTTACGCCACGTCCCAAACCTAGGGGCGGGATGCCCCGTCTTTTTTCGATCCGCCCGAACCCTGCGCCCGCGCTCCGAAATTCGGGCTCTCAATTCTCAGCAAATTTTATCCGCTAGAGATCCTCGTCCCGCGCCCCCGGCAACGCGCTCGCCGCCGGGTCGTGGCGCACGCGCGCCAGCCAATCCGCCACCGCCGGCTCCCGCGCCGTGAGCGCCGCCGGCCACGGCGCCGCCACCAGATCGATCACGCGCAACGCCCCGTCCGCACACCGCACGAAATTCCGCGCGTGCAGGTCGGCGACCAAATACGGCCGCGTCGACACGGCGTCGCTCGACGCCAAAAAAAACAACCGCGGGTGGTCACGATTCGCCCGCAAAAAACGCGACGGAATCTCGATCAAGCCCGCCGGCAACGAGCCTGACATATCGTCGCCCTGCGCCAACGGCTCCCCGAGCGCCTGCTTCGCCACCACGATGCCTTCCGGCGTCACCGCCACCACTTCGGTCGCCATGCCGCCGAGGGCATGCACGAGCAGCAGTTTCTCCAACAGCCCGCGGTAGCTGCCGAGTCCCGCCTCGGCCCGCAGCGTGGTTTCTTCACCCCGCCGAAAACCAAACTCGCTGCCGATCCGCCCTTCTTCGCGCGGCAGATAGAATTTATAGACGGAGCCGTCCGCCTCCGCGGCAAACGCCCACGCCTCCACGCCGCCGCCGATCCGCCGCAGCCGCGCGTTGGACTCCTCCAACGGATTCGCCGCCGCCTCACCCTCGGTCTCCGCCAGAGGTGTGCCCGGAAAGCCAAAATCCTCCAGCGATCGCAGCGGCAACAAGCCGCGCAGGTCCCGGATCGCCGCACCGAACCGCGCCCACTCGTCGCCCGTGGCCTCGAGCAGGCTTACTTCGTCTTCGGCGAGGAGGACGAGATCGCGGTCCGAATCTGCGCGGAGACCGCATTCGGTTGCCGCCGCGCCGACTCGATCGAGCGCCGCCAATCTTCGCTCGTGATCGTATTGAAGATCGCGTCGCGCTTCGGCCCCCGGGAGGAGGCGGCCTTGGATGCGGGTGAGTTGGCCGGTGAAGTGGTCTTGCATGGTTCCGCCATGCCGCGAACGTCCGGCGCGCCCGCCGCCTTGGCAACGGGTTTTTGCCCACAAGTTATTCGGACGGGCGGGATGAAAATTGTTCAGACGAAATCATCGGCGAGGTCCAGCCCACGGCAGCCGCAAGCCGGCGCGAACGCGGTCGGCCGCGTGATCGCGGACTCGGTGCGTCACGCTCCGGTCTTCACCGCCACCGGCGCGCGGGCGACCAGCACTTTATCCACGCGGCGCTTGTCCATATCGACGACCTCAAAACGCCAGCCGGACCAGTCGAAATAATCCCCCGCCGTCGGAATGCGCGCGAGTTGCGTCACCATCAGACCGCCCACCGTCTGGTAGTCGGCGTGGCCCTCCTGGGGCAGCGCCGACTCGAGGCCGAGCAAGGTCTTCAACTCGCCCGTCGGCAGCGTCGCGTCGATCAGCCACGAGCCGTCCTCGCGTTGCTTCACCTCCGGGTTGGCGCGGTCGCCCGGCGAGGGCAGGTCGCCCACGATCGCCTCGAGCACGTCGATCAAGGTCACCAGGCCCTGCACCGCGCCAAACTCATCCGTCACGACCGCGATGTGTTTGCCGGTTTTCTTGAACTGCTCGAGCAACTGGCTCGCCGAAAATGTTTCCGGCACGAACAGCGGCGGCAGCAGCAAATTCTTGAGCGTCGTCGGCAGGCCGATCGCCGAGTGCGCCCACAACGCCTTCACCGCCACCATACCCACGATCTTGTCGCGCTGCGTCTGATAGACGGGAAAATACGAGTGCCCGCTCGTCACGATCTTCCGCCAGTTGGCCTCTTCCGGATCGTCCAAATTGAGAAACACGATCTTCGGCCGGGGCGTCATCACGCGCATGATCGAGAGTTGGTCCAGCGCGAGCACGCCCTCGACCATTTCCTTCTCCGCCCGTTGAAACACGCCCGCGTGCAGGCCTTGTTCCACCAGCGCGCGTACTTCGTCTTCGCTCACGTTGTCCGCCGCGGAGCGCGCCTTGATCCCGAGCAGCTTCACCAGCAGTTCCGTGCAAAATTCAAACAGTCTCAGCAGCGGCGCCGCCAGCCAAGCCAGCGCCCGCATCGTGCCGGCGAGCAGCGACGCCACCTTCTCCGGATACGCCAGCCCCACGCGCTTCGGCACCAGTTCGCCGAAAACCAACATCAGCGAGGTCAGCCCGAGCGTCACCGCCGTCAGCGACAGCCAGCCCGCGTGCGCCGCCCAATCCGGCCATCGCGCCGCCAACCAGAGGGAGAGCTGCGCCGCGAGTTTCGCGCCGGCGAGCACGCCCGCGATCATCCCGGAAAGCGTCAGCCAAAACTCCACGAGCGCCAGAAACCGCGCGGGGTGCGCCGCCAACTCCAGCGCCTGGCCCGCGCCGACATCGCCCTTGGCGGCGAGCTTGCGCAGTTTGGTTTTCTTGGCCGAGACAACGGCGGTCTCCGCCATGGCCAACACGCCGTTGGCCACGACCAACAGACCCAAAATCATCAGTTCGAGCGGCAGGTTAAACATCGCGACCCAGCACCGTAAGCCCCGCCGACCCTCGCGCAATCCTTTGCTCAACCCCGCCCAACCCGCGGTCGAAAATCGTTCTTTGAACACTCCGACTCCCGTCGAAATTGAGTTTCCATTCCGCCTCTCCTTTTCCTCACCGCGCGGATTCCAAAAAATCCGATTCAGGCCAGTGATTTACCGCCAAGTTGCACAACACCAGCCTCACCCACCGCTTCGACCGCTCCTCCGCTCCCCGTTGGCTTCACGGCGTTTCCGTGCGCTTTGCCGTCAACAACCTGTTCGACGTGGAGCCGCCCATTGCCGACGAGACCAACGGCTACGCCGCCGGCACCGCCAACATCCGCGGTCGCCAGTTCGTCCTCGATCTCACCAAACGCTTCTGAACGCTGGTCGCTTCTTCGCCATGCTTTCACCGATTCGCCGGTTCGCCGTTCTCCTCCTGCTCGCCGTCACCACCTTCGCCGCCGAACGCCGGCCCAATGTGATTGTCGTTTTGGTCGACGACATGGGCTGGGCCAACCTCGGCTGCTACGGTGGGCCCGTCGAAACTCCCGTCCTCGACCGCTTGGCGGCCGACGGCGTGCGCTTCACCCAGTTCTACAACTACGCCCGCTGCTGCCCCAGTCGCGCCGCGCTCCTCACCGGCCTTCATCCGCATGAGACCGGCCTCGGTCACATGACCTTCAAACGCACCGGCAAGAGCCCTTCGAAGCTCCCCGAACGCATGAAGATGCCCGCCGCCTACCGCGGCTGGGTGCGCCCGACCGTGCCCACATTGCCCGAGATGCTCCGCTCGGCCGGCTACGGCACTTACATGACCGGCAAGTGGCACATCGGCAACAGCGACCCGGCCACGTGGCCCCTCCAGCGCGGCTTCGACCGTTTCTACGGTTTCCTCGAAGGCACCTCGGATTTTTTTCGCCCGGACGATCTCCATCGCGGCAACGAAAAGATTTCGCCGGACGGTGAGCGCTATTACACCACCGACGCGTTCACCACCGAGGCCATCGCCAACCTCCGCGATCACGCGACCCGCAAACCCGACGCCCCGTTCTTTCTCTATCTCTCCTACAACGCCCCCCACTTCCCCATGCAGGCCATGCCGGAAGACTTCGCCAAATACCGCGGCCGCTTCAAAGAGGGCTGGGATGTCCTCCGCGTCCGCACGTTGGAGCGCCAGAAGAAACTCGGCTTGATCCCGCCCGCCACCGCCCTCAGCCCGCGCCCCGGAGCCACCGATCGGCTCGGTACCGAGGGCGGCGAAGTCCCGGCCTGGGAAAGCCTCACGCCCGAGGACCAGGACCGCATGGATGCGATCATGGCCACCTACGCCGCGATGATCGACCGCGTCGACCAAAACCTCGGTCGCCTCGTCTCCCACCTCCGCGAAAGCGGCCAACTCGAGAACACCGCGATCTTTTTCCTCTCGGATAACGGCGCCGAAGCCGAAAGCCCACCCTTGGGCCAATTCCAACTCGCCAATCTCGGCCACTACGGCAAGGGCGGTCGCCACTACGGCCGCGCTTGGGCCAACGCCTCCAACACGCCCTTCCGCGAGTATAAACACTTCACCCACGAGGGCGGGATCTTGACGCCGCTCATCGTGCACTGGCCCCGGGGTATTTCCCCCGCGCAGCGCGGCACCCTGAGTCATCAAAACGGCTTCCTCCCCGATCTCGTGGCCACCTGCCTCGACCTCGGCGCCGCGACCCGCCCGGCCACGATGGAGGGCCGGCCCGCCCCCGTGGTCGACGGCCGCACCCTGCGCCCGCTCCTCGGCGGCGCCACCGCCCCGCTGCACGACGCCCCCATTTGCCTCGAGCACGAGGGCAACCGCATGGTCCGCGACGGCCGCTGGAAACTCGTCGGCTTCTTCCGCGAACCTTGGGAACTCTACGACCTTGAGACCGACCGCGCCGAAGCCCGCAACGTGGCCGCCGCGCACCCCGACATTGTCCGGCGTCTTGAAGCGGCCTACGCGACGTGGGCGACCCGCGTCGGTGCGCTCCCGTGGGACGAGGCCCAACACCACTCGGTCTACGACGCCGATACCAAATACGGCATCCGGCGTTAAAGGAAAACGACCCCGCGTCGCGTTAGAATTCTTTCGACCGGGCCGCGTTCGAGGACACGGGGCTTGCACGACGTTTGCTCGCCGGATTTTCTGCCGACTCGCGCTCGGCCGTCATTTCCGGTGCCCGGTGCGGCCCACCCATGTCCACCCCACCTGTCGCCCTCGCTGTCCTCGCTGCCCTCGCGCTTGCCGTTTCCCTACCCGCGCAGACTGCCCCTGCCACCGGCGCTCCCGTTTCGGCCGCCGCTCGCAGCGGCATCATCATCGGCAAGGTCTACAATCCCGCCACCGGCGAATACGTCCGCAACGCCCAGCTTCGCCTCGTCGAGACCGGGGCCACCACCGTCTCCGAGGCCGAGGGCGCATTTCGCTTCGACTCGGTCCCGGCCGGGCGGCTCACCCTCGTCGTCATTTATACGGGCTACCGATCCGTCACCGCCGCCATCGATGTCGCCCCCAGCGCCACCGCGACCAAGAACATCGAGCTCGTCAGCACGCTGCAGGAAGCCAGCACCACCGCGGCCGACGGCACCGTTAAGCTCGCCGCCTTTGCCGTCTCCTCCGAGCGCGAGGGCAGCGCCAAGGCCATCATGGACCAGCGTAATTCCATGAACATCACCAACACCGTCGCCTCCGATGCGTTTGGCGACAACGCCGAGGGCAACGTCGGCGAATTCCTCAAGCACCTCCCCGGCGTCGAGCTCGACCTTTTCTACGGCGAGGTCCGCACCGTCCGCCTCGGCGGCCTCGGCTCCGAGTACACCTCCGTCACCATGGACGGCATCGCCCTCGCCAGCACCGATGCCAACAACTCAGCCTCCGGTGCCGCCCGCGCCTTCACCATGGAGATGGCCTCCCTCAACTCGATGGAATCCATCGAGGTCAACAAGACCATCAGCGCCGATGTCGACGCCAACGCCCCCGCCGGCACCATCAACCTCCGCACCAAACGCGCGTTCGACCGCGTCGGCCGCCGCGTCTCCTGGCAGGCCAACGTCGTGGCCCACTCCGAAGCGTTGAACACTGGAAAATCGCTCGGACCCGACGAGAACCGCACCAGCCACAAAATCCGCCCCGGCGGCATCTTTGAATACTCGGACCGTTTCTTGGACAACCGCCTCGGCGTTGTGGTCAACGTCAGCGAGTCCAACGTCTATCAGGAAGCCCTGATCACCACCTCGGCCTACAGCACCGCCGTCAACGCGACCGACACGCGCCCGCTCGTTCCCACCACCCTCAACTTCCAGTGGGCGCCCCGCTTCAACAAGCGCTTCGCCACCACCCTCACCACGGACTACCGCATCAGCCCCTACCTCGATGTGGGCTTGGTCACGATCTACAACTACGTCGATCTGTGGACGCCCCAGCGCACCGTCATCTTCAACTCCAGCAGCGGTGCGCGCAGCCAAGTCGTAGGTGCCGACCCGCTCCTCAGCTTCACCTCCGCCGCCTCCGGCACCGTGCAGGTCAACCCCGTCGCCGTCTCCAAAATGGGCGAGACGTTTACGTTGATCCCCCGCGCCCTCTTCAAACGCGGCAACTTCGAGCTCGAGGCCAAGGGCGCCTACTCCGATTCCACCAGTTGGTATGATCCGCTCGGTCGCCGCCAATCGATCCGCGACACCAACTCGCCCACCGCCACCGGTATCACCTACCGCGCCGAGCGCTCCTCCCTGCTTTCGACCGACTGGAAGTTCACCCAAATCGCCGGGCCCGACATCGCGTTAGGCTCCAGCTACACCAACCCGACGTTGACCGCCAACGACGGGCGCTTCGGCCGCACTCTTCTTTTCAGCGGCGAACTCATCGGCACCCTTAAAACCTCCACGTTGCTCCCCGTCATCTGGAAGACCGGCCTGAAAACCCGCCAGCAGATCCAGAAATTCGAGGACGACCAACTCGCCAAGCGCTACGACTACGCCCCCGGCGGCGTGATCCCAGCCCGCGGCGCTTGGGATGGCTACCGCTCACCCTGGGAACATTCCCTCGCGATGAACGACGGCAGCGCCACCTCGATCTCCGGCGCCACCGTCTTCATGCCCAACCTCCGCGCCCTCGCCGATCTCTTCAACAGCAACCCCTCGGCCTTCCGCCAAAACTGGGGCACCAACGCCGACAATTACTACCAATCCTACGTCGCCCGCCGCCGCCGTTACTACGAACGCATCGACGCCGGCTTTCTGATGGGCACGGCCAAGTTGCACCGGATTACCGCGCGCGCCGGTTTCCGCTGGGAAGAAACCACCACCGAAGCCAGCGAGGCCGATACCCGCCCGCCCGCCGAGGTCCGCGCCGCCGGCTTCCCCGTCAACGCCGCCGGCGTCGCCACCACCATCCCCGGCATCAACTACCAGTTCCTCTCGCAACCCCGCGTCAAACGCACCGGCCAATACGACAACCTCTTCCCCAGCGCCTCCCTCAAATACAACCTCGCGCGCAACCTCGACCTGCACTTCGGCTACAGCTCCACCATCCGCCGCCCCGCCTACGTCAACCTCGCCGGCGTTTGGACCATCAACGACACCGCCCTCACCGTCACCACCCCCAATCCGCGCCTAAAACCCGAGATGTCCGAAAACTACGCCGCCCGCATCGCCTACTACTTCGAGCCCGTCGGCCAGCTCGCCGCCACGTTCACCGAGCGCAGCGTCAAAAACCTCTTCATCACGGATCGTCTCAGCGCCCAAGAATTCGGCTACACCGGCGACGACGAACTCCAGGCCTACGAGTTCATCACCACTGAAAACGGCACCGAGCGCATCAAGATCCGCAGCATGGAGCTCGAGTATAACCAGAGCCTTTCCTTCCTCGGCCCGCTCTTTCGCCGGCTCTCCGTGCGCGGCAGCTACACCCGCCTCTACGCCGAAATCGCCCGCGCCAACCTCACGCCCCACCTCGCCAGCGGCGGCCTCAACTACACGCTCAACAAGTTCAACCTCTACACCAACTGGAACTGGTCCGACGACTTAAACACCAACCTCGCCGGCACCACCTACCGCCGCCACCGCACCAACCTCGACGCCGGCGGCGGCTGGCGCTTGAACCAGACCTACAGCCTCTCGCTCAGCGTCCGCAACCTGCTCGATACGCCGTATATCAACATGCAGAAATTCATCACCGGCCCCACCGCGATCACCCGCAGCGAGACCGTCGGCCAGTCTTGGACCTTCGCCATCAAGGCCGCCTACTAATTCCCAAGCAGGGCGGGTCTCCGACCCGCCCTCCCACCCCACGTCACACGCACTCCCACCACCCCCATGCTCCGCCTCCTCCTCGCCGCCCTCGTCCTCACCGTTTCCCTCCGCGCCGCCGAGTCCTACGATCTCGTCATCTACGGCGGCACCTCCGGCGCCGTCGCCGCCGCCGTCCAAGCCAAGAAAATGGGCAAGACAGTCGTCGTCGTTTCGCCCGACAAACACCTCGGCGGCCTCTCTGCCGGCGGCCTCGGTTGGACCGATACCGGCGACAAATCCGTCATCGGCGGCCTCGCCCGCGATTTCTACCACCGCATCTGGCAACACTATGACCGGCCCGAATCCTGGCGGCAGCAGCAGAAATCCGACTACGGCAACCGCGGCCAAGGCACGCCCGCCATGGACGGCGAGAACCGCACCATGTGGATCTTCGAACCCCACGCCGCCGAAAAAGTCTTCGAAGACCTCGTCCGCGAACACCAGATCCCCGTCCTCCGCGACGAATGGCTCGACCGCGCCAAAGGCGTGAAAAAATCCGGCGCCCGCATCACCGCGATCACCACCCTCAGCGGCAAAACCTACACCGGGAAAATGTTTCTCGATGCCACCTACGAGGGCGACCTCATGGCCGCCGCCGGCATCGACTACCACGTCGGCCGCGAGTCCGTTGACCAGTATGGCGAAAAATATGCCGGCGTGCAGACCGGCGTCCTCCACCACCGCCACCACTTCGGTGTGCTCAAAGAAAAGGTCAGCCCCTACGTCGTCCCCGGCGATCCCAAGAGCGGCGTCCTCCCCCGCATCAGCACCGCTCACCCCGGCGAGTTCGGCGCCGCCGACAAAAAACTCCAGGCCTACTGCTTCCGCATGTGCCTCACCGACGATCCGTCGAACCGCGTGCCCTTTGCCAAACCCGCCGGCTACGACGCCTCCCAATACGAACTCCTGCTCCGCATCTACGCCGCCGGTTGGACCGAGACGTTCGGTAAATTCGACCCCATCCCCAACCGCAAGACCGACACCAACAACCACGGCCCCTTTAGCACCGACAACATCGGGATGAACTACGACTACCCCGACGCCTCCTACGCCCGCCGCCGCGAAATCATCCGCGAACACGAGACCTACCAACAGGGCTGGCTCTACTTCATCGCCAACGACCCGCGCGTCCCCGCCGATGTCCGCGAAAAAATGTCCCGCTGGGGCCTCGCCAAAGATGAGTTCAAGGACAACGGCAACTGGCCGCACCAAATCTACGTCCGCGAAGCCCGCCGCATGATCGGCGCCTATGTCATGACGGAAAACGAACTGCTCAAGCGCCGCCCCACCCCCGAATCCGTCGGCATGGGCAGCTACGCGATGGATTCGCACAACGTCCAACGCTACATCACCCCCGAGGGCTACGTGCAAAACGAGGGCGACATCGGCGTCTCCACCAAGGGCCCCTACGCCATCGCCTACGGCTCGCTCACGCCAAAAAAATCCCAGTGCGAAAACCTCCTCGTGCCCGTCTGCGTCTCCAGCTCGCACATCGCCTACGGTTCGATCCGCATGGAGCCCGTCTTCATGATCCTCGGTCAAAGCGCCGCCACCGCCGCCGTCATGGCCATCGACCAAAAAGTCGCCGTCCAAGACGTCCCCTACGCCGCCCTCCGCACCCGCCTCCTCGCCGACGGCCAGATCCTCGAAACCCCGCCCAAGCCCGCCGCCAAAAAGAAGTAGGGCGGGGTCTCCGACCCGCCCTCCACGCCCGCGCCCGCGCCCGCGCTCCCCGCCCATGCCCATACCCATGCCTACGCCCCTTCGCTCCCGTGCCACGCTCATCCTCGGTACCCTCCTCGCCCTCGCGACCGCGCCCTTCCTCCAAGCCGCCACCGCGCCCGCGCTCCCCGCCCCCACCACGCCCAACCCCGGCCTGCGTTACTATTATCCGTTGCCCGCCGATCCCGCCGCCACGCCGCAGACGCTGCGCGTGGACATCTGCGTTTACGGCGGCACGCCCGGTGGCGTCGGCGCCGCCGTGCAGGCGCGTCGCCTCGGCAAGACCTCCGCGCTCGCCGTTTTCCGCCGCCACGTCGGCGGGCTCACCGCCTCCGGCCTCACCGCGGTCGATCTCGGCAAAAAAGAATCCATCGGCGGCCTGGCTGCGGAATTTCTCGATCGCATGGGCCAGTGGAGCGGCTTCCGCGCCGCCGATGCCGAGCGCACTATGCGCGCCATGCTCGCCGAAGCCGGCGTGCCCGTGTGGTTCGAGCACCGCCTCGCCCGCGTCGAAAAAGACGGCAACCGCATCCGCGCCCTCGTCTTTGAAAACGGCAACCGCATCGAGGCCGGTATGTTCATCGACGCGACCTACGAGGGCGATCTGCTCGCCCGCGCCGGCGTCTCCTTCCACGTCGGCCGCGAGGGCAACGCCGCCTATGGCGAGGCTTTCAACGGTTACTTCATCGCCGACAAGCATCAGTTCCGTTTTCCCGTCGATCCCTACCGCACGCCCGGCGACCCCAAGAGCGGCCTCCTCCCCGGCATCTCCGCCGAGCCGCCCCGCGCCGAGGGCTCCGGCGACACTTGGGTCCAAGCTTACAATTTCCGCATGTGGCTCACGACCGCCGACGCCGGCCGCCCGTTTCCCCAACCCGCCGGCTACAACCGCGACGACTACGCGCTGCTTGATCGCTTCCTCAATTCCGCCCCCGCCGATTTCGAGTGGGATTGGACCCACCGCAAGGGCCCGCTGAAACTCAACCTCGGCGACTGCAACAACGCCGGCCCCGTCTCCACCGATTTCATCGGCGGCAGCAACCGTTGGCCCGAGGGCGACTACGCCGAGCGCGAAAAGATTTTCCAAGCCCACGTCACCTACCAGCAGGGTTACATGTGGTTCCTCGCCCACGATCCCGCCGTGCCCGAGAAACTCCGCGCCCACGTCAGGACCTTCGGCCTTCCGCGTGACCAGTTCGAAGAAACCGATGGCTGGCCCCACGAGCTCTACGTGCGCGAGGGCCGCCGCATGGTCTCCGACTACGTCATGACCGAGCACAACTGTAAGGGCAAAATCGTCGCTGAAGACAGCGTCGGCCTCGCGAGCTACACGATGGATTCGCACCACACCTCGCGCGTCGTCGTCAACGGGGTCGTGATGGCCGAGGGCAACGTCGAGAAATCCACGCCCCAGCCCTACCCCGTGAGTTACCGCGCGCTCGTCCCCCGCGAACGCGAATGCGCCAACCTGCTCGTGCCGGTCGCCGTGTCCTCCTCGCACATCGCTTTCGGCAGCATCCGCATGGAACCCGTCTTCATGATCCTCGGCCAAAGCGCCGCCACCGGCGCCTCGCTCGCCCTCGACGCCAAGACCTCGGTGCAAGCCGTGGACTACGCCGCCCTCCGCACCCGCCTGCTCGCCGCCGGCCAGAAACTCACCTGGACCCCGCCCGCCAAACCCGCCGCCAAGAAAAAGTAGGGCAAAAGCTGAGGTGGTCCGGTCAAGGATTTTTAGGCGTTTTTTTGTAGGGCCGGGGTGAGGGTGGAGCCGTGTCGACGCAGGGAGGCGAGGTAGCGTGATTCATCGTAAGGTTTCTGATCGTGCCAGCAG
>SXGQ01025181.1_pt1 | contig 16985 bp, 18 predicted proteins | sample 3178371 | NCBI WGS metagenome assembly SXGQ01 (sample SAMN11356859, study PRJNA531348) | freshwater metagenome | isolation source: freshwater sample F1-20 | place: China: Fuxian Lake, Yuxi | collected 2017-12-25
AACGAAATTCCCTCAATTCTTTCCAATATTGTTCTGCATCTTTCCAATAAATAAATATCTTTATTGTTAATAGCCCAACTATATTTAATTCCATTTTTATATTTATAACTTCCACAAGAACCATCACCAACAAACACACCATAAATATATGCTTGTTCATCATCCATATTATTATTTCCAATTGTAATATTAGGCTTTGAATGTAATAATTCTTGACCTATAACACAATCTACTGGTTTAATTATTTGTGATTTTTCATCCAATAAACTGTGGTCTTCAGTCACATCTACTAATCCAGTATGAGTTAAAACTCTATAAATCTTTTTAATAGTTTTATGTCTAATAATTCTTTTTACCTTACTCCATTCATTCCCAGTCCATACTAACATATTTTCAGGAATAAATTGTTCTTTATTAAATCTATCAGTATCAAATGGCTTAAAGTTACTATAATCAAACCATTCACCTTCCAATTTCTCAAATGTACTCACATTAATCTTATCATTAAGTTTATAAGTAATAGGGGTATAAGGCATTACACTATCGCCATAGATAACATTAGTTTCATAATTTTCTTCTACAAATTTCTTAGCTAACATAATCATTTCTCTTCCTGTAGAAGTAGTACAAGCAGCAATATCTTTAAGATAAATAGCCGAAGTTCTTGCACCAATTTGACCATATAATGAATTAGCTGTTACTTTATAAGCATTTTGCAAGGCATCAAACACAGCACATTCAAATTTATTATAAGTATCCTTAATTTCTTTAATTTCTTTTCTAGGAATTTTAGTTTTTGTATTATTTTCTATATCAACGATTATTATATCATCTCCATTTTCATCAGTAACACCACTAAATTCTCTTCCATCATTAACAATAACTGTTTTATATTCAATCTTCTTTCTTGTATTCTTTCTTTCATTCAAAAGCATTTCAAGGATATCAGGAATTACTCCTTTTCGTCCATCTTTATAACGAGCGAAATAACAATCCTTTACACCGGTTTTTGTTTTCTTATCACCAACTCCATCATATAAATCATAACTAACTTTAATAATCTCAACATTATCATCATCAATATCTTTATATTTCTCATCAATGATATAAGTATCGTGTGATAAATTTCTGCAAATCATTGAAGATGGATATAGAGAACCATAATCAAATACAACAATAGGTTCATCAAGATAAATCCCTTCCTTAGGTTCAAGGACAATAGCACCCTCATAACCTTCAGTGTCATCATCTGCAATAAATTTCTTAATATCAGGAATTAAATAACCTTTTTTCATACATTCATTTGCAATGAGAGAGAAGATTTTAATTCCTTGACCTCTACGAAAGAGATAATTAAGAGGAACTAAACATACATTTCCCATTCCAATATTATTTTCAACAATTTTTAATTTATGTAAAAGCTTATTAACAAGAATACAATCCTGAATACAATACTTAGCAATTACACATCTATCAGCCGAATTGCCTTTGAATTTCTCAAAGATTTCATTTGGCTTCAAATCATCTTTCTTTTCACCAATATAAATAGACGCCACATTATCAAGTTTATAACTATCTAATTTGAAATCTTTCTGCATAACTTTATATAAATCAATAGCTACAACACCATCCATTTCAAATAACTTAAAGAAATTTTCACCCAAAGCAGATGATGCTAATTTTTGTTCAACTAAATTACAAGTTCTATTTCTGATTCTTCCGAGACCTTTGCGAAACTTTGAATTGATACCAAGTTCTTTGCTTCTGTCCCAAATATATTCAATATCAAAACCCCAAATATTATATCCAATAATTATATCGGGATTTAATTTAGTCATTAGTCTTTTCCAATACATAAGTAGGTCAGCCTCAGTCTTACAACATTTGACTTCTACTCCTTCAATTGCATCACAGTCATTTAGAGATATCATCTGTTTATAAATGATTTCATCACAACCGAAACGATTAACTGTAACTCCAATTTGAATAATTTTATCACCCTCCAATGGAGGCAAGATTTCTGATAACTTTGCATTTAAAGCATCCTCAATTTCATTATATTCCTTACTTGTAAGTTTTTTACTACCAGATATTTCATCATCATCTTCTGGAACTTCAGTTGATTTAACCTTGTTCAATAAGAATCTAATGGAACTTTCATAAGTTTTAAGAGTTTTCTTTAATTCCTCATCAATCGCCAGTTTTGAATACAAGCGATTAATTTTAAAATCATTTTTGATTTCTACATCATTAAAATAAGCATTATAAATATAATCAATTAAATTTTCATTATCCAAATTTCTTTTAGATAAATAACAAAGGTCTTGAGCAAGTTTCTTATAATTCTTAATGGCCACAGGGAAATCACCGTGAGAACTAGTACATTCTATATCAAAAGATGCGACAATCATTGGTGCAATTTTATTGATATCAACTGATTCAATATCATTCCAATCTACACAAATATTATAATTACAAATAGTATCAGGTACATTATCTTTAATTTCATAATTAGAAACCTTAATCCATCCACAAGGCTTAATCATTTTCATATGAATAAATCTTAGGAATGGGTCAATATTGCTCTCATATAACTTAAAACCTTCCTTAATAACTTCATCACTCTGAAAGAAGTATTTAAGGTTATTATACATATATAATGAGTTTACAACAACTTTCAGATAGCGAAAATCTTTGTTATTGGTGAACCCCCAGAAGTCTTTCTTAATTACCAATTCAATTTTATGAAAATGGGATTGCTTATCATTATTAATAATCTTTTTCTTGAAGGTTTTTCCACCCTTGAAACGACTTTCATAACTATCTTCACGTAACTTCGCTTCAAGTGTTTTAAATTTGGAAGAAAATGCTTTTTTATCCAATCTTTCCCACGATACAGGAGGTTTTACGTAAAAGAATGGTTTAAAATTTAAAACCTTTGTACAAACAGTTATATTGTTATCAGTAGTTCCATAGATATAAATTGTATAATTATCATCAGATTCATAATCATCCTTGTTTTTATCAGTTTCTGGAATAAACCAATCAGTTATTTGATAAATAATAGGTGTTTCATTATCAGTAAGTTCATTTATATCAGTTCGTGGAAAAATATTCATAAATAATAATAGTTGATTAAGTTTTATATTTAATCAAATCTCATTTTTTTGTTTTTATCTTCTTTTTTATAGAATGGATATAGGTTTTCAAGGATTAGTAATAATAATTCTCTGTATTGGTTTCATTTATATTCTTTATCAATATCATTATTATAGTAAAATAGAAACAATTGTATCATCAGTTGATAATAGAAATTATGAAGTCCAAATTCGTGATGATTCACAAGAAGCTGCAAATTTAATAGCTAATATTAGAGCAGAATTAGAAAAAATAGTTAAACATTTAGTTAAAAGTTATCCAAATGAAGAAAGAACAAAAAGAATGGAACGAAATTTCAAACCAGATAGAATTAAAGAAGGTATTGATGACCCTAATTATACCAGTTATTCAATTAACAAAGGAGAACAAATAGTTTTATGTTTAAGAACTAATAATAAACTAATGGATTTAAATACAATGATGTTTGTTGTATTACATGAATTAGCACATATATGCACTGAAAGTATTGGACATACTAAAGAATTTTGGGATAATTTCAAATGGATATTAGAAGAATCTATTAATATTGGTGTTTATAAAAAACAAGATTTTAAATTAAATAATGTTGAATATTGTGGTATGACTATAACTGATAGTCCATTAAATTAAATAATTATTTAAGAATTATTTATATATGATTATTTAAGAATTATTTATATATGACTGAAAACACATATTTAAAAACAATTGATACTAATGAAAAAGCTTATTGTTTAGGTTTTTTTATTAATATTGGAAGTTCTAAATCAACATTTGCTGATTATTCTTATGAATTAACAAATATTGATAAAAATGAGGACAAAACAGTTTTGAATATTTTCAAAAATATTGTTGATATTATTTATGATGATTCAGATGATGAAGATGATGAAGTATCAAAAGTAAAATTATCAATGACACTTCACAATGATAAAATTTTTACAGATATTTCAATGAGTTTAAATAAATTGATGTCATTTACTGATGACCAAAAAAAATTATTTATGAGGGGTTTATATGAATATTCACATCTTATGAATGAAAATGATTGTAATAATTGTGATTTAACTTTAATTAGACCTCCTATTTTTAATGACAATTTATTAACAGAAATTCTTGATTTTATTAATATTCCATATGTTAGACTTCCTAATAAAATTATTTTTAAATATGGTTGTAGTTCAGTAGATTTTCTAGGATATTTATATTCAAATATTGATAATTGTTATTCAATTCAATCAGCTAATTATACTAATTTAATTCCTAATTGTTATTTCATTAGAACTGATGAAAATGCTGTAATTCCAACTAAGGCCAATTGGAGTGATGTTGGTTATGATTTAAGTATTATTAAAAAAGTCAAAGATTTTAATTCAAAAACGGGTTTATATGATACAGGTATTAAAATTCAATTAGATTTTGGTTATTATGCTGAAATTGTTCCCAGAAGTTCCATTAGTAAATCTGGTTATATATTATCAAATAATATTGGTATTATTGATAATAGTTATAGAGGAAATCTTTTTATTGCTTTAACTAAAATTGCAGATGATGCAATTGAAATTGAATATCCATTTAAATGTTGTCAATTAATTTTTAAAAAACAACTTTATGTCAATATGAAAGAAGTCCCAAATGAAAATTTAGAATTAACAAAAAGAAATACTGGTGGTTTTGGTTCAAGTGGAAATTAAATTTGTATTATTTTTATTTTAATATTAAAAAAAATGAATATTAAAATAAATTAAATATTTGTCCGTTGTGACAAAAATGACAATGTCTATTGCTGAGTTGGCTGATTGTGTTTCTGATTTCAAGATTGGAACTTCTCAGAAATTTCAGGTGGATTTGTCAGATTGTGGTTGGTCATTCGCAGACACCCTGAGTAATACTCTTGGTGATGAATTCCTGATTATTGCATATTGCGATTATCGGCTGTTCATGGCTGTGGATGATGTCTTCATCGTTGTTCACTATGACCGCTTACATGCTGTTGACGTCAATTGCGTTGATATGTGTGTCAGCTGGTTTGGTAAGCAAGATGACGCAATGGCCCACTATTTCGGTATTCGGTGAATAGTTGGTGGAAAAAAAAGGCAATATTTTTTGTCTTTTTAATAGTTATTTATTCTAATAACCCATTGAACTTAGACAAATATGAGGGTCATTATAATAATCAGGAATTACTGTATCATCTGATTTCATTTGCAAGTCAATAGGTGTTGAATTATAATAGGGTTTAGTTAGCAATGAACAATCATTTGTAATCAACTGCATAAGTTTACGAATATCTGCAAACATTTTGATATATTAATATTAATAAATCTTTAAATCCTTTATGATTGTTTAATCCAATTAGTTAAACAAAGATTATTATTAAAAGGAACAATAACTTTTTTTTCCATATTTGACATATAAGCAATCCACCAAGAAAAAGTATCATATTCAATTATATAATTGTTGAAAAATGATAATAATATAAAATCTGTAAAACGATTATTTTCATTTGCATCAATAAAAATAATCAAAGATTTATCAATAAAATTTACATTTATTTGTGCCCATTCAATATTATCAGTTCTAATAATTAATTTTTTATTATTAAAATATCTATAATATGCTTTTTCATAATAATCATTATTATAAGTTTCTTTTTTTATATTCATACAAACATAATTTGCTAATTTAAAATCATTAAAATAACACATAAAATTATTTATTTTATCGTAAATGTGATTAATATAAATAGCATTATTCGTAATTAATAATGAAATAAGATATCTGTTTTTATTAGATATTAAATTATAATTAATAGAACTAAAAAAATCTTTAATATTATTAAAATTAATTAAAAGATTTGTATCATTATAATCAATGTCAAAATTAAAATTTGGTTGTTCAGTAAATTCCAATTTTAAATTTTTATATTCATATTTAATAAAAATATCAACTATACTTGTATATTTTTCATTATTTAATACTAAAATTCTATTTGTATTATCTGCATATGTAATGGATAATGCTAATTTAAATAATTCTAAACCAATATCATCAAAATTATCTTGATTATATGATAAATATCTATTTACAGATGTCGTCATTTTGCCATTAAATATTAAATTGTTTTATTTTTTAAATTAAAATAAAAAAAAATTGAAAGTAAGAATGTAAGTAATATTACCATACATTATGGATACTATTTTTGAGTTCTTTCAAAACAATAAATATTCTGATATATCAGATGCTGTTGTTGAGATTAACTTCCAAAATATTCGTAGTAAATTTAGCGATGACCTTCCTAGGTTGTTTGCACCGGTTGTTGATGTCATAGCCAACTGTGATACTAAGGCTTTGTTGTATGATAACAATACCGACATTTACTATGTAATTCACATTGACCCTTATTTTGAATGTTCAATTGGTGATTCCGGATGTTCAACTATCTATTGTCAATTCCAAGAATTTAAGGGTGAGTGCGAGTCAGTTGCATATTACCAAATGGTCTAGTTGTGTGTGTGTTGAGAAAAAAACAATAATTTTTGTTTTTAGTATATATTTACATCTATCGTATAGATAAAAAAAACATATGTGTTTGTTTTTATTCTTGAAAGAAAAAAAATGATATTATATTATTTAACCAATAACAACACAAATGGCAGAAATTGTTGAAAACATTGTTCCAATTCTTAACTATAATCTTGATTCGTGGTATACGATGTCTGTTGATTTTAGTGATTATGATAAATTTCCAGTTGATGAAATCATGGAAGATATTGATGTATTTGATTTACTTGAGTCTTCTGATTCTGGAATGGTTGTATTTGGAAATGCAACAACTGTTGTTGTTTGTTGTGAGGATAAGGATTGGAAAAAAAAACGTAATGATGTCGTAATTGTCATTCGCTCATTTTATGAGGATGATGAGGCATTTGAGTTCTTTCATTCTTTTCAGTGAAAATTGAAAAAAAATAACAAATTTTTTGTTATTTAAATACGATGCAAGTATGAAAAAAAATTATTATTTAATATATGTTTTGAATTATCACGTTCTGGTTCTACTATAATATGTGAATCATATTTAATTTTTGTAATTGTCATATTATAACTATTAAATTTTAATCTTTTTAAAGGTTTATCTTTAAACAAATAAGTTTTATATATAAATTTTGATAACTGTAATTGTTTTAAAATTTTATAAATATTCATGATTATATCAATTTCATCTATACTGCCACCAATTAGAAAAATATGAATATCTTCATATTTAGTATATTTATAAATTTTACTTTCTATTATTATTTCTTGAAGATTTTCAATTAAACAATTTCTATCTATAATAGCAATAAATGATTTATTTAAAGTATTATTTGTAATGATTAAACAAATATTAAAACTTAAATAATCAGTTATAATTATTTTATTATTATAACAAATATGATAATTTCTAATTTTTATAATTATATCATAAAAATCATTTGTGCATATACAAGATAAATAAAAATTTTCTTTTTTAATATAAGTTTCTTTTTCTAATAAATATTTACTAATTAAAAAATAATAAATTTTTTTAATTATAATATTTTGATAATTATGAAAAAAATCTAATAAACATTCAAGCGAAATTATAGATGAAATTTTATAAATTAAAAATTTTTTATTTGTATACAACGAAAAATTATTAAAAGTAAAAATTTTATTTTTATAATTACAAGTACATTCAACATAATTAATATCATTAAATAATTCATAAATATTTAAATTATAATTCAATGGTATTGAATAATTTATCATTTCATTTCAATTCCTATATTTATAATTTTATTTATATCTATGTCTTTACATTTAATGTTATAATTTCACCAATATCAACAATCGGTATTTCCATTTCTTTTTTTTTTGGCGATTTTTTAAATGAAAGACTTTTAGAACTTATAAGTGATGTTCTTGCCAATTTATAATCAAATTCGGGAGACTTATTTATATTTATATCAATTGATTTATTATCAATTGTTTTATTATCAATTGTTTTATTTAAAAGTGATGTTAATAAATCTATTTTTGATTTAATTATTGCGATATCTGTATTTATATCTATATTTTTAATTAAGTTATTATATTTAATGTCTAAATTTTTTAATTCATCTTGAATTATTACTGCATCAAGTAAAATTACAATAGCTACAAAACATATTATATGTATTAATATTTTTAATGGAATAAATAAAGATAAACCGTAATTAATAAAATAAATAAAAATATTTATAATTCCTTGTTTAATAATATAATATTTCATATTATATTATTATATCAAAAATAATTTTAAGTGACATTTAGTCTAGGTCATCTTGTTTTGGTTGTCCTTCAGGTGGTGGTTGCATTGGTGGTGGTTGCATTGGTCCTTGTAGTTTCATTAGAAGCGGTTGAATTTTATCTGTATATTCCTTTTGTTTATTTTTATAAACTTCTGCTGTTTCCTTAGGATTTTCTTCAAACCATTTCATACCTTCATCAACAATTGGGTCAATTTCCTTTTTAATTTCATCAAAATTCGGCGGTGCTCCTTCAGCCTTATTTGACATACTATTTCTAACACCATAAAGATAATTTTCAAGGTCATTACGTGCTTCTACAACTACTTTCATTTTTTCATCTTCTTCTTTGAATTTCTCTGCAGCTTTCACCATCTCTTCAATTTGTTCTTTAGATAAACGACCTTTATCATTTGTAATTTTAATATTATTTGTTTTACCAGTACTTTCTTCTTTCGCTGTTACTTCAAGAATACCATTAACATCTACAGATAAATCAATAACGATTTTTGGTTGACCTCTTGGCATCGGTGGAATACCACTTAGATTAAATGAACCCAAAAGATTATTATCTTTTACAAATTGACGTTCACCTTCATAAATTTTAATATCAACACCTGGTTGATTATCAGAATATGTTGAAAATGTTTGTGATTTCTTTGTGGGAATAGTGGTATTTCTTTCAATAATTTTAGTCATTACACCACCAGATGTTTCAATACCCAATGAAAGTGGTGCAACATCAAGAAGTAAAAGGTCATTAGTTTTAGAATTTCCTTGACCTGTTAGAATTGCACATTGAATTGCAGCACCAATTGCAACAGCTTCATCAGGATTTAAACTTTTATTAAGAGTTTTTCCATTAAAATAATTAGATAATAGTTCTTGAATTTTTGGAATACGTGTAGTACCACCAACAAGAACAATTTCATCAACATCAGTTTTAGAAACTTTAGCATCACTTAGAACTTTAGAAATAGGTTCCATAGATTTATTAAAGAAACTATCAGCCAATTGTTCAAATTTAGCTCTACTCATAGTTGTTGAATAATCAATACCATCAATAAGCGATTCTACTTCAATTGTTGTTGAAGTAGATGATGATAGATTTTTCTTAGCTCTTTCTGCTGCAATATTAAGTCTTTTAAGTGCTTTTGGATTTGATTTTACATCTTTCTTATGTTTCTTTTTAATATCATCACAAAGATAATCAACAATCAAATTATCAATATCTGAACCACCAAGATGTGTATCTCCTGCAGTCGCCTTTACTTCAAAAATACCACCATCAAGTGAAAGAACAGAAAGGTCATGTGTGCCACCACCTTCATCAAAGATAAGAATTGTAGTTTCTTTATCACTTTTCTTATCAAGACCATATGCAATTGCTGCAGCGGTTGGTTCATTGATAATTCTTAGACATTCCATACCACTGATAACACATGCATCTTTAGTTGCTTGACGTTGACTATCATTAAAATATGCAGGTACAGTAACAACTGCTTTCTTAACAGGATGTCCTAGATAAGCTTCAGCTGTTTCTTTTAGTCTTGCAAGTACCATAGCTGAAATTTCTTCTGGATAAAATTTTTTATTTTCACCCTTATAATCTACATTAATAATTGGTTTATTATTTTCGTCTGCATTTACATCAAATGACCATAGTTTTTTATCATCTTGAACATGTTGGTCATCATATTTACGTCCAATTAGACGTTTAATATCATAAAGAGTTGATTTTGGATACATTGTTGAAATATTTTTTGATGCATCACCTACCAATTTTTCTTCATTTGTAAATGATACATATGATGGAATGATTCTTGAACCAGTTTGATGATCAGGAATTACTTCAACTCTATCACCAATCCATACAGCTACACAACTAGTTGTAGTACCAAGGTCAATACCAATACCAACACAATCTTCTTTTGACATAATTCTTTATAGGATATTTAGAATAACTATAAATAATCTTTAAATAAATTTTACTAATAATAATAAGAGGATATGGATAATTATTTTTCCAAATTAAACGATAAAGATTTTTATTCAAATAAATTAACACATATTTATTTTAATTCTATTGTTAATAATGAATCTATTGATGAATTAATTGAACAAGTAAAACAAGCAAATAATATTGAAAATCCTAAACCTATTTTAATTCATATTTGTTCATTTGGTGGTAATTTAAAAGCTGGATTAAGATTTTTAACCATTTTTAAAACAAGTAAAATGCCTATTGCAACCATTATTGATAATTATAGTTGTTCTGCTGCAACTTTTTTATCTGTGAGTTCTCCTTATAGAGTTATGAATAAATATGGATATTGTTTATTACATGAATATTCAATAAATGGATTTATAAATGACAAACGTAATTATTTTGTAAATTCAATAAAAGAAATTGATAATTATTTTAATATAATTATTGAAATGTATTTAAAAAAAACTAATTATAAACGCGATGAATTAATGGAATTACTTCAACATAATTTATTTTTAGATTATAAAACTTGTTTATCTAAAGGAATTGTAGATAGAATTATTGATTTTAAAGATAATTATAGTGATATTCCTAAAATAAATATTCAACATCTTTTAAATAATAATAAAGATGTAATTCATATGCCATTATCTTGTGATTTTAATTCAAGTAATATTGATTTATCTATATTTACATCAAATATCAGTGACATAAAAAAACCATATTTAATTTATCCAATACACGAAGATTGTTTTAATATTGATAACAAAAAAAAGAAAGAAACAAAAAGTGATTTAATAACTACTGATATTTTAAATGAAAAAAATATATTTAAAACATTTAATGTTATTCCGCGAATTAATAGTATAAATAATCTTAAAATAGGAATTATTGATACACCTATAAGTATAGATAATTTGCTTCCGCTATTATTTACTGACAAGATTTATATGTACAAACATACATTCATTGTTTGTAATCTTATTTATTTTTATAATATGAATAATAGTATTTTAATAGATGATAATTTAAAAAATACCAAATGTTTAATGTCAGCTATAAAAACTATTTTAAAGAAAAAAACAAAAATGAAAATAGCTGACATTAAAATGATAAATCGCCGTTTTTTAATCTTAGATTCAAAAACTTCAAAAGATTGGGGATTATGTCACGAAATAATAGACATTTAATCTATCAAAAGTCCAAAAGATTGGACTTTATCGCGAACATCATACTTCCTCAGCGAATCAAATACTTGAAACTAAAGTCCCATAGTACAATAACCCACTTAAGGTAGATGGAGAGAATCAAATCAACAATTTGCCAAACAAACATAATGATTTAGGTCTTGCGACGAAAATAAAAATAAAATTTAATAATCATTTTTATTCTAATAAGATTAAAATTAATACATTTTTAAATTAAATTTGATTAAAAAAACAAGTCCAAAAATGAACTTTTTATCCACACCACTATCAATTTGCACTATAAGCTGCAATGTTATTCAGCAACTTGAAGTTGTTCAAACTGATATTGATGTTCCCGACCTTCCGAGACTGCCAAAGTGACCCAATGTCAACCATCAACTCACAAGGTTTCTTACGCTGACCTGTAGGCATTGTTTCCCGTTCAATCTTACACAAAACGGGCATCATCTCACCTACAAAGCGATTATAGGCGTGCGGTGCACGCTTAGGCGTGATAGAAACCTTCTTTTTTGGAAGGGGAACAGAAGAACTAGCACGAGCTTTCACTTTTGCGTTATCTTTTGTCATTTCTGACAGAAATTAAAAAATATTTCAATAATCATTTTTATAGTAATATTTTTTTAATTAATACATTTTTTAAATATAAATTTGTTTATTCTCATAATAAAAGGAAATTATATGAATTATAATGATAAACATTAAGTAATTTATCAAAAAAATGAATATTATTTTTACCTTATTATAATTATGAAGCTGTATCATATAAAAAAACTAGTTTTATTTATACCATCAACAATTATAAAATATAATAAAAATATGGTAATTTTTAAATTACTTACACCTATTTCTGTTGAACAGAAATTAAAACTATTAAATACTGAATGTATCAGTGATATTAAACTTAAACTCAAGTATAAAAATTATTTGGAAAATAATAATTTAACTGTGATACATGATAATATTTATAAATTTCACTTAATAAATGATGATATTGTAGATAATATTTATAGTAACAAAACATATTATCTGAGTTATCATAAATTTCTAAATGTAAATGAAGTTACAAAACAATTGACATCAAATTGGTTTTTAAACAACCTATAAAAAGACAAAAATATTGCCTTTTTTCAATCAAAACTCTTAAATTAGCATGCCATAAATGAAATTGGTAGCTTTTTCGCGAGATTCAAATCTTTCAAGGAGAAAGTCATTTTTACGCGAAATAAGCGTCATAAACGACTTTGACTGACGATGATAGAACATTGCATGATCGGGCTTCAGCTCAAGAATACTCCAAACACCTTGCTGTTGAATGACCGAAATAACAGTGAAGATGTCACACGGCAAGTCATTGCGAGAGATAGTATGCATTCTTGAGTAATGCAAACAGAACTATAGAATTAGTTAATCATTTTTTATTTATAATGAAATAAAATAATACAAATTTTATTATTATTATTTTATAATAATGTATAATAATAATATTTATGAAATAAATAATAAAGATATTAATCGTATTATAATAATTGGTGATATTCACGGAGATATTAAAAGATTTAAATCAATACTAATAGATTCAAAAATAATCAATAATAATTTTGAATGGATTGCTGAACCTTTAAATACAATTATAATACAATTGGGAGACCAAATAGATAGTCTTAATAGAAATACAAATGAAAATTGGGAAGTTTTAAATGATTATGAAATGATTTATTTTACTGAACATTTAGATAGTATTGCAAGAGTAAAAGGGGGTCGTTGTATATCATTAATAGGTAATCATGAATTAATGAATATTATAGGTGATTTTACATATGTATCACCATTAAATATAAAAGAGGAAATGAGAGGGACTTTATTTAAACCTCAAGGTTCAATTGCTTTAATATTAGCAAAAAGACCACTTATTTTTAAAATAAAAGACCTACTTTTTTGTCATGCAAAATTAAATATAATTCATTTAGAAATATTAAAAAAATATAATAAAGATATATTTTATGTAAATACTATTTGGGAAAATTATTTAAAAACTGGTAAAATTAAAATAGAAGATAAAGAAATACTTGATGTTATAATGATTGGACAATCTGGTATATTATGGAATAGAGATACAAATAATCCATTAGAAACAGGTGAATTATTTAAAAATATTGGGGTTTCATATATGTTTTTAGGTCATACAGCATTACCACAAGTTACAATAGTAGACCAACAAATAATTTATTGTGATACTGGAATTTCAAGAGCATTTGGAACAAAACAATATCAATATATAGACATTAATAATAATTCTATTAATGTAAAAACAATAAATGAATGAAAATTTCAAAGGTCTAAAGACAATTTACATTTATATCAGCAAAAGGAAGTTTTATTTCTGTTGAATCTCTTGGTTGTGGATTAAAACCTACTTGATTATTTGTTTTAGGAATTCTACTAAAATCTATTTCAGTAAATTGTTTAACATAATCACCTCCTTTAAGATTATTTTCATACATTAATTCGTTTTCATATCCATCTATAGTATTTTTATATTTATCTTCATCACCAATTAATGAATAAGAATTTTCTTTAGTTACAAAATTATCATATGTTTTTTTTATTTCATTTTGGGAATTATTAGTATTATTAGTATTATTAGTATTACTATTATTTCTGTTTATTATCAATAATAATAAAATAATGGTTATTATTATTGTTATAAAAATGAATATACTATCCATATCTAAATAATATTAAGTTTTTATTTTTATTCATCATCGTCAATAAATAAATTCAATGTATTTTTAAAATTACTTGACTTAATATTATCTTCATCATTTGAATTAGAACTAGAATCACTAGATAATTGAATATTTTCAACAAAATTTTTAATTATATATCCATTTGATTTATAATAACGCAATCTTTTATAACCTTTATTTTTAACAATAGATAAATCATCATAAATATCTATCGTTAATGGAATATATTTTCTATTTTCTTTTTTCTCTCTCAAAATTCTTCCTACTGATTGTTGAATATCACTAATTGGACTTGCTAAAATAAGTGTATTTAATGTTGGTATATTTAAACCTTCACTACTCATTTGATAAGTTGCAAGAATAATTTGTTTAGTAGCAGAAATATCTAAATCACTCATTTTCATTCCTCCAACATAATATCCATAATCGGCTATTTTATGTTCAATAATAAGATTTTCAAGGTCTTTTAATTGATTTTTACGTTCTGATAAAATTAAAACTTTTCTATCTTTATCAGTTTTTAAAATAGATTTTAAAATATCAATAATTAAAAGTGTTCGTGGTTTATAATTACAAATATTATTAATAGATGCCACGATATTTGGTTGTCCATTATAAAAAGTTTTAATTTGACTATATTCACTAGCAGATGCAAAATAACGATGAATTTGAACTATCATATCTGCTTCATTTTTATCAACTTTAAAATCATAAATGGATTTTCCTAAATACCATTCAAAAACCTTTCTTAAACCATCTTTTCTATTTAAAGTTGCAGATAAACCCAATGTTAAACGAATACTCATTTTTCTAAACGCACGTGAAAAAACTTCACTCGCAATATGATGACATTCGTCTACAATTACTAAACCAAATTCTTTAAAAATTGATGAATCATATTCTCTAATTGCAAGAGATTGTAATGTAGCAATTACAATATCTTTATCTTTAACGTCAATTTTTGATTGTTTAATTTTACCAATACGTGCACTAGGAACAAAATCTTTGACACTTGTAATAAATTGTTCATTTAAAAAATCTTTATGGGAAATAAATAAAGTTTTTTTCTTAAAATGACATGCTATATAAATAGCCATAATTGTTTTTCCAAATCCACAGGGAACACTAATAATACCTCCTAGTCTTTCATTATCAGAAGCAGATTTAATAAAATTATCAATTGGTACTTTTTGAATATCTCTAATAGTTCCATTAAAAATTAAATTTGGACAATCAATACCATCATTTAAATTATCATTTAAAGGAGCACCAAATTTAGCCAATCCATAACATTTAGGTAGATAAATTTTATTATCACTTTCTAAATAAATAGGATATTCCTTATTTACACCAAAAGAACCATTTGGAATTACTTTAGGTGATACAGTGAGTTCTTTTTTAATTTCTTTTATTACTTTTTTATTTTTATCAGTTTTAAGTAAAGCATAACCTCTATTTGATAAATAAGTTGTTTCAGCTACCATCATTTAAATATAACTCAAATTAATTTTATATATATTTATAAATTAGATAGATATGATACTCCCATTTTTACGAATCTTAATTTTAATTCTTTTAATTTGTTCAATAATAGTTGATATTGATATTCCAGTTATATTACATACACAAATAAATCAATTAATAATCGCTATTATTATAATAGCGATTATTTTAATAGTTGATGAAATTGTAGGGTTTTTATTGGGACTATTATTTTTAGTATTATATTTTAAATATTACCAAAAATTAATTAAAAATAATATTAAAGAACCTTTACTTGAAAAAACAATTGAAAATAAAAACGAAGGTTTTAATGAAATAAAACCAATGGCTAATCAAAGAACTGAAATAATTCAAGACCATTATATTAAATTTTCAAATGATTGTGTAGAAATGCCATATATATCAAATGAATTATTGGATAAAGCTCAAAATAATATTTATGATGCAAATAATTATAATAATGAAATAAGAATTGATGAAAAAACTTATGGTGTACAAGGATTAAATTCAGATGCTATTCATTATCCAGCTTTTGATACAACTAATCCTATTTATCATAATTATAATGATTATAATAAATTATAAGTAAATAATAAATAAATGGCTATAAATGCCAATAATAATTTTATATAATAATTATTAGTATCAACAATATCTTTTAAAGATTCTGGTAATTTATCAACAAATGTTGCAAAAATAATGGGTGAAAAAATTAATGCGATAATTATTATAATTATTGCAGTTTTTCTTAAAAATTCTTCATTATAAAAACTATTAATTATTTTTTTCTTTATTGGTATAGGACATGCTGGTGCAGGTTGTGAATAATTAATTACATAATCATTTTGTGGTTTTGGTGGTAATGGTTGTGATGATTGATTATTTACCTTAAATTCTTTTTCAAATTCATTTAAAATATCTTTAACAACAGGGTCATTACTATCATCATTAGGAATATCATTACTATTAGTTTTGAGAGGAATATTATCAATATTTGTTGTCATATTCATATTTTTTCGGTATTTATTACATAACAAAAATTTAATAATAATTAATTTAATTACGCATAATTAGTCAAATAATTCTTGAA
>SXGQ01030369.1_pt1 | contig 16977 bp, 18 predicted proteins | sample 3178371 | NCBI WGS metagenome assembly SXGQ01 (sample SAMN11356859, study PRJNA531348) | freshwater metagenome | isolation source: freshwater sample F1-20 | place: China: Fuxian Lake, Yuxi | collected 2017-12-25
AGCTTTCTTTTCTTCCAGTTGTTTTTGTTTTTCTTCTGATTTTGCATCTCGTTCAGCTTTCTTTTCTTCCAGTTGTTTTTGTTTTTCTTCTGATTTTGCATCTCGTTCAGCTTTCTTTTCTTCCAGTTGTTTTTGTTTTTTATAAGCATCAGAATCATCGCTACTCACATAGAGGTTTTGGGCATATACATCATCGATAAGAAATAAGCCAAATGTACCACCAATCAAAATGGTTACCAATGTAATTACTAAAACAAAATTTGTTTTCATTTTAAAAAATCGTCCAAATTAGAGTTAAAAAGATTGCTGATAACTTATCATATTGACTATTTTTTTGATTTCTTGATCAAATTTACAAAATATTTGTGTAAAGAAACATCCTTTGTTAATTCAGGATGAAATGCAACACCGATCATATTACCTTTTTTTACAGCAACTATCTTTTCATTGAATTTTGATAAGATATCTACTCCAGAACCAACATCGGAGACAGATGGGGCTCTAATAAAAACACCGTTAAATTTTGTAATATTAATAGAATTCATAGAAATTTCTGCTTCAAATGATTCTTTTTGTCTTCCAAAAGAATTTCTTTCTAGTTTAATATCAAGTAAATCCAAAAGAGGTTGGTCTGTTTTTCCAACAACACGATCATTTGCTGTCTTGGAAAGCATAATCATGCCTGCACATATCCCTAGTACAGGCATTCCGTGTTCAATTTTTTCTTTTATTATCTTAAGTGAGCTGTTTACAAGAGATAGTTGACCTATAGTTGTGCTTTCGCCACCGGGAATAATCAGACCATCAAGTTTGGAAATATCATCAGCGGTTTTAACGCCTACAACTGTTCCTTCTTCTCCTAATTCTTGTAATGCGATCTTAGTAGACATAATATTTTCATGTACATCACCCTGGATTGCTAAAACTCCAACAGTAAGACTCATGCCGAACTTCCACGCTCTTGCATTCTTAATTCCAGAGTCTTAACATCTAATCCCAACATAGACTGTCTTTCATCAATCATTTTTTGTGCCTCTTTCACTTTTTCTGATTCATTCCAGAAAGTAGTTGCCAGAACAATAGCTCTTGCTCTTTCTTTAGCATCGTCTGCATTAAAGATTCCAGATCCTACAAATATTCCATCGCAGCCAAGTGACATCAAATATGCAGCATCTGCAGGAGTTGCAATTCCTCCAGCTGCAAAATTAACAACTGGTAATCGACCAAGTTTTGCAGTTTCTTCAACTAGATCATAAGATACTTTGAATTCTCTTGCCATTCTAACTAGATCTTGATTATCACCAGAATCATAAATTGTCTTTATTGATCTTAATTCATCGTTTACTTTTTTGATATGTGTGATTGCCTCTGCAACATTTCCTGTACCAGGTTCCCCCTTAGTTCTGATCATTGCAGCTCCTTCTTCAATTCTTCGTAATGCTTCTGATAATGATCTTGCTCCATTAACAAAAGGAGTTGTGAAATCCCATTTCCAAATATGATGACTTTCATCAGCTGGTGTCAGAACTTCTGACTCATCGATCATATCAACATCTGTTTCTTCTAGAACTTTTGCTTCATAGACATGACCTATTCTACATTTGGCCATTACTGGTATTGTTACTGAGTCCATAATATCCTCAATAATTCTAATACTTGCAGTTCGTGCAACTCCACCTGCTTTTCTTACATCAGATGGGAGTTTATCTAATACCATAACAGATACAGCACCTGCATCTTCTGCAATTTGAGCTTGTTCTACTGTAGTAACATCCATCACAACACCATTTTTTAACATATGAGCAAAACCGCGTTTCAAAGTAGATGTACCACGTAAAATATCACCAGAATCAAATTTGTCTGTAATTATTCCTTTTGCATCAATTCTTTCGCCTGAAAGTGGAAGCATAATCAGAGTTTTACCAGAGACTATTTGTACCTATTCACTAATTTGTTCTGCGATTTTATCAAGTTGAGATTCTACCATAAAAATTATTGGAGGTATGAATTTATCAGTTGCATTTTGTTCTGGCCAGTTAATTTGGTTAACTCTTCCATTTAGAGTAATTTTGATATTTGATTTTTGAAAATCAGTTACGTTGTCACGTATAAGAAATGATTCTGAAGGGATGGACATAAACCCAGTTTCTTTAATCAAGGCTTTTAATTTACGCAGTTTTTCATCATCTAAATGTGAACGAACATCTGGTTTAGGATAACCATCTTCAGTCACAGCATACTTTATTTCTCCATTATTTTTTATTAATAAAATTTCAGTTTTTTGTGCTCCTACTCTTTCGGTAACACCAAAAGATATTTTTTTCAATTGATGTTTTGTATATTCAATTTCAATTACATCATTTGGATTAGATGCAGAGTATGGAATATCAGATTTCGTGATTAATGGAATGGCAATCAAAATTGCAATGATGGCAGGAATCGCTGCTATTGCTAAAACAATTGGTTTTACCATAATTTACCTTAACGGTTGTAGATCAAGGTTAATTGCAAATAAATCTTGGTTAAAATAACTTAAAATTCTAGTCCGTTTCATTCTTGTTCGTGGGGTCGTAGCCTAGCCTGGTAGGGCGACAGTGCATACGATAGATCACCGCTAAGGGCTCCAAAGGTAAACTAAGCTAAACTGACTCACGGATGATGTAAGTTTGGAGCTGTAGTGACCCGTAGGTCGCCGGTTCGATTCCGGTCGGCCCCACGTTAGAATATTATTTATTTCTTAAAACATTTAGTGCAGAACCAGCTTTGAACCACTCTATTTGAGATTTATTATAAGAATGACTAAGAGAAATTTCATCTTTGGTTCCATCTTTGTGTTTAATGATGCATGTAACTGACTTTTGTGGTTCAAGATTGTTCAAACTAATAAGACTAATGCTGTCATCTTCTTTTATTTTGTTGTAATCATCAGGATTAGCAAAAGTCAATGCCAATATTCCTTGTTTTTTCAAGTTTGTTTCATGTATTCTTGCAAGACTTTTTGTAATAACAGCAGCACATCCCAAATATCGTGGAGTCATTGCAGCATGCTCTCTACTACTTCCCTCACCATAATTATTATCACCTATGATTACCCATTTCATTCCTTTTTCTTTATAATGTCGTGCAATTTTTGAAAAAGGCTCGAGTTGACCAGTTAAGATATTCTTTCCCTTACCGATTTCATCATTAAATGCGTTAACAGCCCCCAAGAGCATATTATCACTGAGGTTATCAATATGACCTCGAAGTGACAACCAAGCTCCTGCAGGAGAAATATGATCTGTGGTGCATTTTCCTTTTGCTTTAATCATTATTGGTATATCTTCAAAGTCCTTTCCATCCCAGATAGAAAAGGGTTGTAAACGTTGTAGCCTTTTACTTTTAGGATCAATTATCACTTCAATATTGCTTGAATTTTCAGGAGGAGACACAAAAATTCCTTCAGGAATCACAAATCCATCTTTTGGGACTTCGGGTGCAGGTTTTGGGGGATCAAGTTTGAATTTTGTTCCATCTGCTGCTGTCAACTCATCTTTCAGAGGATTAAATGAAAGTCTACCTCCCAAAGCAAGTGCAATAATCATTTCTGGACTACCAATAAAATTTAGAGTATTTCTATGACCATCATTACGACCGGGGAAATTTCGGTTAAACGTAGTTACAATTGTATTTTTTTCATCATTGTTTAATTCAGGTCTTTGCCATTGACCAATACATGGTCCACATGCATTTGCTAAAACTGTAGCTCCAATCTCTTTTAGTGAATGCATTTGTCCATCTCTTTCAATGGTGCTTCTGATCAATTCTGAACCAGGAGTGATCAGTAAAGGAATTTTGGATTTAATTCCTTTTAATTTTGCTTGTTCAGCTAAACTTGCAGCTCTTGACATGTCTTCATAAGATGAATTAGTACAACTTCCAATCAGTGCAACAGATATCGGATCAATGTATTGATTAGATTTTACATCATCAGCTAAATTAGATATTGGTCTTGCAAGATCAGGAGTATGCGGTCCAACAATATGAGGTTCTAATGTAGAAAGATTAATTTCAATGATTTTATCAAAGAATTTTTCTGGGTTAGATTCAACTTCAGGATCTGCAACAAGCAAATCTTTGTTCTGATTTGCAAGTTCAGCAATTTTTTCTCGGTTTGTAGATTTTAGATAAGTTTCCATCCTTTCATCATATGGAAATATAGAACAGGTTGCACCTACTTCTGCACCCATGTTGGCAATAGTTGCTTTTCCAGTACAGCTAATAGTATTTGTTCCAGGTCCAAAGTATTCAATAATAGAATTTGTTCCTCCTGAAACTGTCAGTTCTTCAGCTACTTTGAGTATGATGTCTTTTGGTGCTGTCCACCCATTTAGTTCTCCTACGAGTTTTATACCAATTCTTTTAGGATAAAGTAATTCCCATGGCATTCCAGCCATAGTTTCTGCTGCATCTAATCCACCAACTCCAACAGCAATCATTCCCAAGCCACCGGCATTTGGGGTATGAGAATCAGTACCAATCATCAATCCACCTGGAAATGCATAATTTTCAAGAACAACTTGATGAATTATTCCTGCACCGGGTTTCCAAAAACCACATCCATATTTACCAGCAGCTGATTGTAAAAATTTGAAAACCTCACTATTTTCATCAAGAGCTATTTTCATGTCAGTGTCACCTTCTACTTGAGCGCGTATCAGATGATCACAGTGAACCGTTGTAGGTAATGATGTTTGTTTAAGTTCTGCTTGCATAAATTGCAACATCACCATTTGTCCAGTCACATCTTGTAATGCAACTCTATCAGGAATAAGGAAAACGTAATTTTTGCCCCCATCAAGATTACTCTCACTGATTTTATCAAAATGTCCAGATAGTATTTTTTCAGTTAGTGTTAATGGTCTTCCAATTACTTTTCTATATTTTTGAATATTTTCTTTTAATTTTTTATAAACACAAGTTACTAATTCAGGAGTAGTACCTATTTCCACATTACTCGTTGAATTTAACCGGAATTTAATATTTGCAATTAGAAAATTACCATGAATATTGCAATAGGCGTGTTAATTTCTTAACAATTATAAACCAAAAGTAGCTATATAGATGATTGTTGGGAAGTTGCAAATATTCTAAATCAGGGTGTTTAGATGGTCAATAAGGGTTTTCCAAAATTTGGAATGTCACAAGCAGGCGCATATGTTGCTGCTCTAAAAAATTATAATTTACCCGATTTTATTCTAGTATTAATTTCAAAAGAATGTAAATCAGATCTTCTTGAAAGAGGAAGAATAGATGACAGATTACAAAGTATGAATGATGATGCTTTAGAGCTTCTTCACAAAGTATTTGTTGGATGTGAGGAAGACGGTGCAGGAAAATATGCACAGTATAGATTTTACGCATATGTTTCAAGCATGTATCACAAATGTGAGGTTTTAGTTAATGAAACAATTCCAGGAGCAAGTGGAACAAATCATAAAATTCCTGTTGCTGTAAAAAATAATGGAATGTACATTGCAGTTGCACATAACAAAGCAACTGGAAACCCTGTGAACAAAAAAGAAACTATACGATTCTATGAGATGGTTGATGACATTAAGAAAGGAGATCATGGAACTATGTTAAGTGATGCAATTTATGGCTCCTCTGTAGGATTTAGAGGCGATGCATTAGTTGAGCTGGAAAATCTGAGTAAATCCAGAACTCATGATACTGAAAATAAACTTGATTTCAAAACTGCAAATTTTGAGAACAATATTTATTCAGTAACAAAGTGTTGACTTCAGAAAATTTATTTTATTTAGACATTTAGATTTTATTTTATTTTGATATTAGATGTGTCAATTGTAAGAAACATTGGTTTGCCTTCTGTTTTTTCAAAGTTTGCTCCATATTGTTCAAAATGTAATTGATTGTAGAAATGTTTAGTCCAAATCTCATGAACATCTTCGATGAATTTTTTGCGTCCTGATACTCGTAAAAGTTCGTGTGCCAATACATGAGAAACAGTAGTGCAGTTTTTTTCTGCAAGAAATAATGTATCAGAAGGATCTTTTGGAGGTTGCCACCAAACCATACCAAAGTTTTCAGCATGGTATCCTTCACATGTACAATCAGTCCAAAACGGTCTAAAATGACAAAGATAGAAATGGTAAATTTGGGTTCCTCTTTGCTCGTGATCTTTGATGAGTGTATGAGTATCTAATTTTTGAAGTATGCTTCTTGGTTTTGTTACTAATTCATCACATTGAATTTCAAAATCTTTACCAAATTTTTCTTTAATCCAAACTTTGTAAAAATTTGCCATTTGTTTTACATATTCAAATTCTAGTTTACGCTTTTCAAGATCTTCTTCTTTTACAACAAAAATAAAATGTAAAATCATGATAAGAAAAAAGAGTGTTTATGATTGGCCTTCTATACCCATAAGGGTTAGTGTTGATCGAATCTTCTCAATTTTTCTGATTTTCCAAGTAATCGTTTCTCTGAGTTTTTCAACAGTATCAGATTCAATCTTGGCCAAGATATCATATGCTCCGAAAGTACCATGAACTTCCTTCACACCATCTAGACCCTTAAGTTGCTGTATGATAGCCTCTTCAGAACCTAGTTCACAGTTTATTAAAACATAAGCTGTTGCCATATAATCATTAAACGAATCGACTATATCAATAAACCGATTATGGCGAATTTAGTTTTGAGAAATATCAATAATAGTATCCCAAATATGCTTTGGTACAGGCATTACGGATAATCTAGAAATGCGAATAAGTTCCCAATTTTTAAATTCTTTCTGTTTTTTCATCTCATCTAAAGTGATTGGTCGTTTTAATGATTTTTTATATTTAACATCTACTACAATTAATCGTTTATTTTCCTCTTTTGGATTGGGATATGGTTTTGAAATTATCTCCATAATACCAACAGCTTGTCTCTCATCACCAGTATGATAAAATAAAACAAGATCACCCTTTTTCATTTCTCTCATATGTTTTAGTGCTAGATTGTTATGGACACCGTCCCAAATGGTTTTTTTATCTTTTTTTAGAGTTTCAAAATTATATCCTCTCGGTCCTTCTGGTTCTTGTTTGGTTAACCAATAGTTTACCATTTTCACAGTTCATATCATTGTGGTGTGTTTTATGTTTTTGAAAATTTGTAAATGTTCCCCGGTTCTGACTCGCGCAAGATCATTGGTAATTTTAGCCTAAACCTCCTTGGGTTTTCTAACCGGGGTTGCCCATATTGTAGCACACCTGGGTGAATTAGAAATCATTGGTATCAATACGATCAGCGTCATCCTAATCCGTCTGTGTGCCTGCTCTTGGGCGTTTAAGTATAGATTTAGCTATGCTAAAAACCATTGATCATTAACATCTAAGAACCAAAGTTACTAAGCACAAATTCCAAAGAAGTTAATGTAGAACCATCAAAATTAGTCAAAGATCAATCCTGAAAGAGAAATCTCAAATCCAACTACAGGAACTCGTATCTTATAGTTTTCAATTGTTTTTGAATTGATTTCCCCAATAATTCCAATTATCTTACCATTTACTAAAACTGAGGCTGTTCTTCCTTCTTCAAAAATTGAATGCGAAAAAGTTTTCGTTTCAGTGTCTAGATTAAATCCAGTTTTTAATGCAGATTGTAAAATGGATTTAATTTCAGTAAAAGTTGCATCTTGGTGTGCACTGATTCCTGCAAAACTTGTTGTTTCACTAATTGGATTTCCTTGAGAAAAAACAGTTCCTGTTTCAAACAGTTTCTGAGGATATGACGTGTGTATATTTCTAGAGAGATTTTCCAACAATTCTGGAAGAATAGAATCTCGCAAAATAGTATGCTCTTGACTTTTTGAATCTAATACGGAGATCATGTTAATTGGTTTTCTGTTTGTCATTTCATAGAGAACTCTTTTACTTGTCAAGCTTGAATTGAGTGCTTCAGTATATCCAAGTCCAATCATTGTCAAACTGAGTGATTTTAGTTTTATCGATATTGGGTTTGTTTGTCCTAAAGTTTGTGATGGAGATAAGATAGGCTCTAAATTTTGTATTCCATAACCTAATGATACTTCTTCAACTAAATCCATTGGACCAAATATGTCAAATCGGTATGAAGGAATAGTACAAACAATATTTTTTCCTTTTAAAGAAGCATCCAATCTTGATTTTTTAAGTGATGAGATAATTTGAGTGGTAGTAAGATTCAATCCAAGCATCTGATTGATTAGACCTGAATTAATCAATATTTTTTTTGATTCTAATTTTGGTGAAGTGTTTTTAGCACCAGTGATTTTTGTAGACACTAGAGTAAATCCAGCAGTCTGAAGTATGGTTGCAACAACAGAAAGCATATCTTCCACATCATCTTTGTTAATCCCAGTAACTTCAACAAAAAGGTTTTTTGTCTTTGTTGTAACAGTTGTTGTTGCAGCATTAATTATTGGTGGAAAAGATATGGTCTGCTTTTTTGAATCTAAAATAAGTGGAACTTGAAGTGAATTTCCAAGAATCGCTCCATAATCTCGTCCCACATCAGTATTAACAAGAATATCAGATATTGTGAGTTCATGATCAGAGTTTAATGGAATAAATTTGTGATCTCGCTTAGTAGTAGTATATGTTAGTGGGAAAGAAATTTTATCTAAATCATGAATTCCAATAGAAGATTTTTTTCTTTTTCTCCCAATTCCAAAATGAAGGTCTTCTTGCATTGCCATTAGTTGCTTGATTGTATAATCATCAATTCTACCATTTTTTGCAATAATTCCAGTTACAAATGGTCTAATTTTAGCAACAGATTGTTCTACATTAATTGCATAATCAGTTGATTTTTTTATGTTTAATTTTACAGCACCAGATCTAATTCCAAATAAACCCTGTAAACCAAGTGCAATTCCTAAGTCAGTAGAGTAATCAGGTCTATTGGGACTATACTCCACTCTAACTAGATCCTTGTCTTCAGACTCAATATCCAATCCAAGAAAAGGAAGAGATTCAGAAATTTGTTTTTTTGAAACTTTTCCAAGTAGTTTTTGTAATCTAGAATAAGATAATTCAACTACTGGCATTTTCTTGCACTCCTTAACCAGCTCAAATTATTACTATAAAATTCTCTAACATCATCTAATCCGTACTTGAGCATTGCAATTCTTTCAATGCCTCCACCCCAAGCTAAAACAGGTTTTGTTATTCCAAGAGGTTTTGTTACTTCAGGTCTAAAAATTCCCATACCGAATAATTCAACCCATTTTTCCAATCTATCATTATACACCATTGTTTGAAGAGATGGTTCAGTATAAGGGAAAAAGGTTGGCCAAAATTTTATTTTTGTAATTCCTATTCTCTTATAAAATTCTCTTTGAATTCCCATTAAATCACGTAAAGTTGCATTTTTTCCAACTACAACACCTTCAATTTGATTAAATTCTACAAGATGTTTGTAACTTACTTTTTCATTTCTAAAAACACGTCCAAGTGAGAATACTCTTGCTTCATCAGGTTTATTTTCTGCAAGATGTTTGATAGTTACACATGTTGTATGTGTTCGAAGAACCATTTTTTTTGCTTCGTTAATATCCCAATAATATCGCCAACTTTTTTTGTGAGTTTCAGAAATTTTTTTAATTTGTTCTATAGTTCCGATGTTTTTTGCAGAAATCCCATCAAGATAAAATGTATCCTGTAATTCTCTTGCAGAATGATCTTGTGGAGTAAACAATGCATCAAAATTCCAAAAGCAAGGCTGAGTCATATTTCCAATTATTTCTGTAAAACCTAATGTAACAAAGATTTCACGAATTTCATCAATTGTATCTTTAAGTGGATGAGTTCTGGCAACAAACACATCAGGTACTTTAGATTCAACATCAATTGCACCAGATGAACCAGCAGTTATTTCAATAGATTTAGCATTTTCTGTTAAAGATATTTCTTTGGTCTTAATTATATCCTCAATTACAAAATCAGGTCTTTTTAAAATATTAGATAAATCATCAATATCAATTTCACTTTTAGGAATTTTATTTTCTCCAATCTGTTTTAGAGTTTTTTCTCCTGGAAGTTCAGAAGGATGGTTTTTTAGAAATATTTTATCTTCAGATGTATCAACCCAATTATTTTTTCTTGCTAAACCCATAGCAGGTCCAAAGACAGTACCAAGTTCTCTTTGAAGATCAGATAATTTTTTTGATTCATTTTTTAATAAGTCAAGTAATTTCCGTTCAGGTAATCCTTTGTGAAAAGATTCTAATCCATTTTTACCAAGTGATAGAGTAATAATTTGAGATTCATTTACAATAGCTAATTCCTTTAGTTTAAGCCACTCTATTCCTCTTCGAATTTGATCAGGAGATAGATGGGTAGATTTTTCAAGTTGTTCAGGTGTTTGTTTTGTATTGTCTTTTAATGAGATAATGATTTTTTTTTCAATTTCATGAAAGACTTGTGACATCAGCAGAAAGACTGAAAAAGACTTTTTAAACCTTAACCTAAGTCAAAATGAATGTCAGCTGACGACTTTATTGTAACTCCTTGGCATGTTGAGGGAGATATAGATTATGATAAACTAATCAAAAAATTTGGAACAGAAAAAATTTCGCCGGAGATTCTAAGAAGAATCAAAAAAATTACAGGCGAGGACCATTTTATGCTAAGAAGGGGAATTTTCTTTTCTCATAGAGAAATGAACAGAATTCTAGATGATTATGAAAAAGGTAGAAAATTTTTTCTCTATACTGGCAGAGGACCGTCAGGCCACACACATATTGGTCATCTAGTCCCATGGGTATTTTCAAAATGGCTTCAAGACAAATTTGGTGTAAATATGTATTTTCAACTTACAGATGATGAAAAATTTTATTCAAAACAGGATCTTACTTTAGAAGATACAAGTAAGTTTGCATATGAAAACGCACTAGATTTTATTGCTTTAGGCTTTAAACCAAACAACACAAAGATAATTATCAATACAAAAAATATTCAGACCCTATATCCTATTGCGGCACAAGTAGCAAAAAAAATTAATTTTTCAAATACAAAAGCAGTATTCGGATTTACAAATGAAACAAATATTGGAATGATATTTTATACATCATTACAATCTGCTCCTTGTTTTATTGAAGATAAACCAGTTTTGATTCCCTTAGGAGTTGATCAAGATCCTCATTTTAGATTAACCAGAGATATTGCACCAAAAATAGGAAAACCAAAACCAGCCTTAATCCACAACATTATGATTCCAGGATTGTCAGGACCTGGAGGAAAAATGTCAGCTTCAGATGAGAATGGTACTATTTACACAACTGATTCTCCAAATATTGTTAAGAAAAAGATCAACAGGCATGCATTTTCTGGTGGTCAACCAGATATTGAGCAACATAGAAAAATCGGAGGAAATCCAGACATAGATGTTTCTTATCAATATCTTAGAATATTTTTTGAACCAGACGATAATAAATTGAAATCAATTCATGATGATTATAAATCAGGAAAGATGTTAACTGGAGAATTGAAAGCAATTTTGATTGAAAAAATAAATGAATTTCTTGCAGCACATCAGATAAAAAGAGAAAAAGCAAAAGATCAGATAGACAAATTTCTTTTTGAGAATAAATGAATATAAGAATTAGTTGTGGGGATAAATATGAGGCTCAAAAGTTAGCTAGTTTACTTTTTATCAAAGATGCAAATGAGATTTTCATTACAGCAATTTTAAACATAATAGATAACCAATTAATTGTTGCATTAAAAGACAAGTCTGCACACAGTATTGTTCTAAAAGATGAAACAAATGTGGAAATGTTTGCAGATTTTATTCAATCAGTAATAGAGAAACAAGATAAAATAGTATCCACTGAGATTTTCGGGCAAGATGTAGAAATTGTAAAGGGATGAAATCAACCTAAAAATACGGTATAAATTGCAACAATTCCAACCATCACAATAAGACTTATTCCTAATGCTTTAGAGTCATTATTCATAATTTTAAAAATATATTATTATAATTAAAGTGTTAATAAATTCTCAAGAGTGGTTTCGAGTAGTTCATCTAGGAAAATATCTGCTTTTTTTAATTGGAGTTTTTGGTTTTTTAGATTCATTTTTTGCTGGAGGTTGTCTAATCTCATTACAATTTAAACAAAGAACTCTCAAATCTTTCCTAGCCAATTCTGGTTCAGAGATATACTTACCCCATGAAGACGCAAATCCGCCTCTTCGTATACTGTCAAATGCATCCTCATCATTGATATGATTAAAGCCTAAAGCTCTTTCATCCTTAAACCCGCAACTAGAACATGTTTTACCTCCTAGAATTTCAAATAATTTTTCTTTTAGAGAAGAATAGAATTTTTCAGAACCGTTAGAATAGAAGCGATCTGTCTTTTTTAGGAATTTTTCACTTGTAGGTTTGTTTGTTCTAAAATCATCCATACTAGAAACTCTTTCATCTCTGGAATATCTATCTCGGGATTCTTGTGGTTTATTTTTTTGAAAACAATCACTACAATAAACTGGTCTGTTAAATTTTGGTTCAAATGGTATTTGACATTCATCTCCACAATCACCACATGTTACAGTATGCATTTCTGGTTTTCTTTCATCTCTGGAATATCTATCTCGGGATGGTCTTTCATCTCTGGAATATCTATCTCGGGATGGTCTTTCATCTCTGGAATATCTATCTCGGGATGGTCTTTCATCTCTGGAATTTCTGTAAGATCGTAAAGGTTGATCATCTTTAGAATTTTTACTTGACGTTATCTTTGATTTTGAATGTCTGTCAAATTTCTTATCAGAATATTTTGCTTTGTATAGATCCATTTTCTTATACAGATTCAACATTAATGGTTATAGATAGTTAGAGCTTGAATTTGTGCCTGAATTAAAAAATCATTAATTAAACTAGAGATTTATCCATTTCAGTTCCCATTATTTCCTGAACTTTCAGAAAATAGAGTTTTGTAGAATAAGGCATATCATCTAAATTATTATCAACTGCTATCATAAAGTATCGTACCGCTCTTTTTGATATATCGAGATTGAATTTCATAGTAAGAATTGGATCTTGTTTAACTCGTATTTTATCCTGTAGCCATGGTGGAGCCATATCAATTGTTTCTTTGATGATTTTATCATACCAATATGAAAGATTTTCAGGATGTAGACCCTCCTTCAAGATAGAAACATCTGTATCAAGTTTTTTCATCATATTGTTTATGATTGCCATAAGGCTCAATTGAAAAATGTTGTTTTATTACGATTACTCAAACATAGACAATCTTCTAGTCAATTGATGATAAGTTACCTTCTGTGTCTATTTCTGAATTTTTTATTCTAGTAGTAGAAATTCTATTACCGTCTTGTGCCAGAACCATTGGAACTATTACTATTTTCACTGGAGATAGGTTTTTTTCTGCACGAAGTCGATTTAAAATTTCTCCCTGATTACCGGTCTCATCACTTACAACCAAAGCCTGCACATTTTCTTCTAAAACAGCTGGACCAAAATCGTTATCCAGTTTACTGATTTGAAAGGTATTGCGTGGAAAATTTCTTTTGATAGTATTCAGTAACGTTTCAAATCTTTTTTCATAGTTATTCAGAAGTGTTTTTCCTCTTTTTTCTGCCAATTCGTCACTTGTTAATCCAATGATAACTTTTGATGAAATTGAAAATGCCTCTGAAAGTAATCTCAAATGACCTTTGTGAATAATATCGAAAGTCCCACCCATTGCGACAATATCAAATTCAGACATACTATCAAATAGAAAGATATGAAAATAAATCTACTATTTTACAACTACTAACAATATAGGTCCTTGATCAGCTATTGGAATATTGTTTCTATCCCAAACAAATGTTTCAATAAAAAATAAGCCTTCATTTTCAGGAATCCAGTCTAGAGATTGAAGTTGACTGCCAGCTCCAATATAACGCCCATCATATTTTCCTAGGAATTCTACAAACGGTGTTTTACCAGATTGTTTAATTTGAACATAATACGTGTATGGGGTTTCGTCAGATTTTTGATCTGCTGAGAATTGAATCCAAGACTCGCTTTGGATTTGTACTGTTGAACCTACGTTAATTTCTGAAAGTGCTTTCCCTTGATAATCAAGTACAGATACATTAGAAATAGTAACTAGTCTTGTAGATATTACTTGTTCAGGAATTTTTACATTAACAATATCAGAATAAAATACGTCTGATTCAGAAAATAAAAGAAAGCCCACAGATCTTGTTTGAATTTTTTCATTGAAACTGAAATTAATTATTTCATTAGATTCAACATTACCGATTGGAATGGTGGATACGCCAATTATTCTAGGAGGATCAAAATTATCATAGAAAGCAAGATAGACGTTAGTATTATTTATTGGAGCAGCTCCATTTTTTAAAACTCCTGAAAAATGAAGAGTGTCATCTGAGACAATATTATTGACTTCTACAGATATGTTCTTTGATTTTGATGGAGATGTATGAAATCCATCTAAAGAAACAGATGCTTGGGTTATGTCAGGATTTGAAGAATTTGTTCTAATCATATAAGGGGATTTTCCAAGTGGTGGAATAACTTCTAAGATAGTTTTACCTTCAATAATTTCCAGAGGTTCAGGACTAACATCGTCATAAAAATTTACACGTATACGTACATCCGTAACTGATGTAAGGCTGTTAGTATTTTTAACTACACCAACAACCACAGTATACCCTTCATTATCTTTGTAAACAAATGGAGACTCACTTGTAAGAACTACAGACAAGGTGGGTTGATTGTCAGTAACCTCTGCAGAAAATCCAGATGAGATTGGAAATAGAATCAAAATTAAAAGTGGACTAAGAATAATTTTCTTCATACAAATTTTTATTGATTGGAGATTAATTTTATACAGCATATCATATAGTAAACAAGAAAGGTAACAACGTTTAACCCAGTTTACACTAAGAATAATAATAAAAAGTTAAAAAAAGATGTTAATCTTTATCGTCTTTTCTTCATTGCTGTTATTGCTATCCAGTAAACTAAACCTGGAGCCAATCCAACAATGAGCGGAATCCATACTGGCCATGCATCAGATGCGCTTGTCATAGTCTAAAACCAAAACTTATCCTATTTAAATCCATCCAGAAATCTGAAATTCAGAATTGATCTGAATATAATGGAAGTGGACTGGACGGGATTTGAACCCATGACCCCCCGCGTGCAAGGCGGGTATACTACCAGGCTATACTACCAGCCCACATCAAGAAGAAATAATCTGTGGATTTTAATTGTTGTCTTCTTGGCAAGAATTTTTATTTGTATAAAAAAAATATCACTTTATGGTACTCCTAGAATCACAAATTAAATTGAAAACAGGAGATATTGCACCAAATTTTCAACTATTAGGTGTAGATGATAAGAAACATGCGTTAGGTGATTATAACAACTATCATGGAATTTTAGTTATTTTCATTTGCAATCACTGTCCATATGTTAAAGCAAAGGCAGAAGCCTTCAACGAATTATATGAAAAATATGGTCATAAAATAGCAATAATAGGAATTAACAGTAATGATTCTAAAGATTACCCAGAAGATAGTTTTGAAAATATGAAAAAAACGGCAAAAGAAAAGGGATTCAAATTTGATTATTTAGTTGATGATACTCAAGAAATTGCAAAAAAATATGGTGCAATATGTACTCCAGATCCTTTCTTATTTAACAGCAATAAGCAGCTGATATTCCATGGTAGAATTGATAATGCAATGAAACCAGATGATGTAGCTACCGAAAAGACAATGATTAACAATATAGAAAAATTGCTCTCTGGAGAAAAAATTGAAAAAGATTTTGACCCATCAATTGGCTGTTCAATCAAGTGGAAAGAAAATTAAACTTAAATGAGTCCTGTCAAGAAGGTTGAATGTGGGCTCGTAGCTCAGCTTGGCTGGAGCGTTCGACTGATAAACCATTCAGAAATCGAAAGGTCATGTGTTCGAATCACATCGGGCCCATTTTAATTACTTTGAGCTTTCATAGACAGTTTTAGACCATTGAATAACATCTTCAAATTTTTCAGATATTAAATCTGAATCGATTTTTGTCTTTTTTCCAACGTTTCCGCACAATACTAAACGTATTCGTTTTCCCAATTTTTCTTTAATTGAATTTACAGATTCTGCAAAAAAGTTGAGTCCCTCTTCAGTATTTGAAAAAACTAGAATGATCATCACTCCTAATTTTTGTTTCCAGATTTTTCCCATTAATTTTTGTAAATCAAGATCAAATAACACATTGATTGCAGAGGACATATCACCTAAATGGAAAACGTTCCATCCGTCTGAATGTAAAGATGCTGAAGCTGCCTCAGATAACAAGTTACTTTTAGCATCAGCTGAAATCACAATGATATTCTTATTGAGGTTTGAGTCTATTGGAATTTGATTAAAAATTTGAAGTGATTTAGATATGATATTTTGCAATAATTTTTCTTCAGAATTCCCAATTTTACCATCATTGTACAATCTTTGAATTGAATCTATTGAAGGAATTATCACTTCGGTGACAAGTTTTTCTACTGTTGCTCCAGAATTAATACAATTTTTAATCAGTGAGTAGACATTTGTTTCATGTCCTTTTACTAAATTTTCAAGATATTGTGGTGCAACCTTAAAGTAATCAGCGGGAAAAGAATATGACTCCTGCCCAGGTTCTAAGAACCATAATGTAATATTTCCAATATTTTTTTGTCTAAGAAACCCTTCTGCAGCAAATACTTTGAGGTATTTTGTCATGGTGGTTCTATTTACACCAAGTTTTTCAGAAATTTCAACTCCAGACATTCCGGTCTTAGAGTCATCAAGTACATCAATCAGTTTCTGCTTTATCTCTGCAGATTGATATCCTCTACCCATATTGCTCCAGAGTTAAGGTATTGTATAAAGACTAATTTTTAGAGATAAAATCATACAAAGATAAAACTCAAAATCG
>SXGQ01315321.1_pt1 | contig 16974 bp, 15 predicted proteins | sample 3178371 | NCBI WGS metagenome assembly SXGQ01 (sample SAMN11356859, study PRJNA531348) | freshwater metagenome | isolation source: freshwater sample F1-20 | place: China: Fuxian Lake, Yuxi | collected 2017-12-25
ACAGGTATTACGGTAACATATGAAGATTCTGACGGAACTCTTGATTTTGCAGTAGCAGATCAATTCCCATCACATACAACCACAGATCTTGCTGAAGGTACAAATCTGTACTATACAGCAGAGCGTGTACAGGATGATATTTCAACAGCAATTGTTGATGGAACTGGTTTAGATAAAAACTATGATGATGGTGCTGGAACATTAACACTTAGTATAGATTCAACAGTTACAACAAATTCTGGAACACAAACACTTACAAATAAAACTCTTAGCACTGGAACTTCTCTTAGTGCAAATCTAGATGCTGGAACAAACAAGATAACAAATCTTGGAACTCCAACAAGTTCAACAGATGCTGCAACAAAAGCATACGTAGACTCAGTAGCAGAAGGACTTCACGTTCATGAGGCAGCAAGAGTATATGTAGCAGCAAATATTGATTTATCTAACGCTCTTGAGGCTGGAGATACAATTGATGGTATAACTCTTGCAGCAGGAGATCGTGTTCTTGTTAATGGACAAACAACACAATCTCAAAATGGTATTTATGTAGTACAAGCATCAGGTGCAGCAGTTCGTGCAGCAGATTTTGATGCACCAGCAGAAGTAGATAGCGGAGATTTTATTTTCGTAACTTCTGGCACATCTTATGGCAATACTGGTTGGGTACAAACACTAAAGCCAGCCACAATTGGAACTGACGCAATTAGCTTTACTCAATTTGCTGGTGCTGGTACATATACAGCAGGTGCTGGATTGACACTAGCTGGAACAGTATTTAGTGCAGATGTAACTCCAACTTCTGGTAATGCATCTCTTACAAATACTGGCGGTGCAATTGAGGTAAAGACAGATACATCTCGTGGTCTTTCTGTAGATGCTAATGGTCTAGGAATTAATGCAGGTACAGGACTTACTCACAGTGCAGGAGCCCTAACATTTGCAGCAGGATATGGAGTACGTAAGCATGCAGCAGACGTTGGAGATGGTACAGCATTATCATATACAGTAACACATAGTTTTGGAACAAAAGATGTAACTGTTCATGTTTATGAGAATGGTTCACCATATGCCCAAGTAGAAGCAGATGTTGAGCATACTAACTCAAATGCAGTAACAATTAAATTTGCTGCTGCACCAACTAGTGCACAATATAGAGTGGTAGTAGTTGGCTAATAATGGCTAGAAAATTTAAGACTTTACTTAACTTATTAACACTGCCTTCCGATCCTAACGGGTCGGAAGGAGATGTGTTTTTTAATACAACAGAAAAAGCCTTAAAGATTCATAATGGAACAGAATGGTTTACTATAATTCAGAACACTGATCCTGCTCCATTTTATCCTCATACTCATACATACGATGGGGAAGTTCACACAATCAATATTGATCAACCAATAACATTCAGACAAATAAATAATGAAGATCCAGCAACGGTTCAGGAAGAAATTCCTGTTATAATTGGACTTGATGGTGGAGATGTTTCTGGATCTCAACAAGACGCAACTCCTACATTTGAAGAATTAACTCGCTTTGATGGGGGTAATGTAAGTGGCAACTAATTTTCCAAATTCATTGGATACATTATCAAATCCAGAATCTACAGATAGTCTTCAAGGGCATGCTCAACAGCATACAAATGCAAATGATGCTATTGAGGCTCTTCAAACAAAAATAGGTGTTAATAACTCTGCTGTGTCTACCAGCCTTGATTATAGAATTGTACAATTAGAGGCAGGCGGAAATATAGGGGTAGAATTAGGACTTGCTGGAAATAATGATCAGGTTATAACTGGAATAGAAAATAAAACCACAATTGACACTTTTTCAAAATCTCTTTACAGAACAGTAAATTATGCACTTCAAGTATCAAGAGGGTCAGAATTTTACAGTTCAACCATTCTAGTACTAAATGATGGTACAGATATTAATATTTCAGAATCTAACATTATAGCTAATACTTCATCAATTTTAGCAAATGTTACATTTGAGGAAAATTCAGGTATAATTAGCATATGCGTAACTCCTGTTAGTTCCGCCGTTACGGCAAGATTTTACAGGACTGCGCTTAAAGCTTAAAAGGGGGTTGCACAATGGCAACAGTAGATAAAAATTTTAGAATAAAGAATGGCTTAGTTGTTGAAGGATCAACAGCTACAGTTAACGGACATGACGTATTAACAGAAGCATTAGTAGATGCAAAAGGTGATTTACTAGTTGCTTCAGGCCCAGATGCAGTAACCCGCCTCGCAGCAGGAACAAACGGATATATCCTCACAGCTAATTCATCTGCCACAAATGGAATCGAATGGGCAGCGGCCCCAGCAGTAGGATCATTTGAAACAAGCATTACATTTGAAGGATCATCAGCAGATGATCATGAGACAACCCTTCAAGTAACTAATCCAACTGCAGATAGAACAATTACATTACCAGATGCTACTGGTACAGTTGCATTAACTTCTGATATTATCACTTCAACAACAGGAATATCTGAAGGAACAAATCAATATTTTACAGATGAGAGAGCACAAGATGCAGTAGGTCTAGCCGTTGGAAACGGATTAGACTATGATGACAATACTGGTGCAATTTCCGTAGATCCATCAGAATTTGCCCTAAACGCAGTTGGTGCACCTACTGGCGATGTAAGTATGGCAACATACAAAATCACAAATCTTGGTGCTCCTTCAACAGGAACAGATGCCGCAACAAAGTCATATGTTGATGCAGTGTCAGAAGGTTTACATATACATGCAGCAGCAGTTGCTGCAACAACAGCAAATATCAGTATTTCAGCTGATCTTGAGGCAGGAGACGTACTAGACGGAGTAACTCTTGTTGCTGGCGATAGAGTCTTAGTAAAGAATCAAACAACTGCTTCAGAAAATGGTATCTATGTTGTACAAGCCTCTGGCGCAGCGGTAAGAGCAACAGATTTTGATCAGCCAGCAGAAGTTGATGGTGGAGACTTTGTCTTCGTAACTGGCGGCACAGTAAACGATAACACTGGATGGGTACAAACATCAACTGGAGTAGCTACAATTGGTACAGATCCAATATACTTTACCCAGTTCTCTGGTGCTGGCACATTCCAGGCAGGAACAGGATTAACTCTAGCTGGAAATACATTTAGCATAAATACAGCTACAACGGTAGATCTATCAACAGCTCAAACCCTTACAAATAAGACTCTTACATCACCATTGGTTAATGGAGATGGAGTGGTATTTGAAGGTGCAACAGCAAATGATTTTGAAACTACTCTAACTGTAACAGATCCAACAGCAGATCGCACAATTACCTTGCCAGATGTTACTGGTACAGTAATTACAACTGGAGATGCAGGTTCTGTAACAAATGCAATGCTTGCAGGATCAATTGCTAATAATAAGCTTACAAATTCTGAAATAACAATTAACGGTTCATCAGTATCACTTGGTGGAACAAGAACTCTAGGAACAGATGATATCTCAGAAGGTGCAACCAATAAATACTTCACAGATGCTCGTGCTGTAACAGCACTAGAGGCTGTAGTTCCAGACTTTACAGCAGTTGAAGTAAATAATATTTCAAGGCAAGTTGCCGCTACGGTATCTTTAACAAATACAAACGCAACAACAGCTTATTCTTGGGCAAAAGCAGACTACAGAGCAGCTAAATTCTTAGTAAAGTTTGCTTATGGCACACATACAGAGGTGTCAGAGGTTCTATTAACTCTTGATACATCTGATAATATTGGAATTACTGAATATGCAGTAGTTACAACAAATGGATCTCTTGGCGATGTTACAGCTGATATCAGCGGTAATGACGTCAGGCTAAGAGTTACAGCAGGTACTGCAACAACAGCATGCCATGTTGTTGGAACTCTTATTCGATAATTAAATAAAAAAATAGTGGAACAAATTGTTCCACTTAAAAGCGGGGGATAGGGAACTCGTGTCAACAAGCAATAAGGCCTTTAGGGTCAAGAACACCCTTACTGTAGAGGGCAACCAGATAACATTGGGATCTGCCCCACTCGCTTTTAATTCAGACACAAACAAACTTCAAATTTACGTTGGAAATCAATGGCTTGATATTGGTGACAGCAATGATATTTCATTTATGGACCTAGGGCTTGCAATTGATTATAACGGAGAGCCCATATATACAATGCAGGCTAATGGAGTAGAAACAACCGCTACTAAATTTGCTGACGGGGGAACCCCAACATCAACATCATTTTCAGTAGTATTTGATTCAGGCAGTCTATCTTAAAAATATAAATGATATAATAGGAGTAATTATGGCAACAGTAAGAATTCAAGTTCGTAGAGGCACCGCAAACCAGTGGTCCACAACTAATCCAACACTAGCGGCTGGCGAAATTGGCCTAGAAACGGATACTCTTAAGTTTAAGGTAGGCAATGGCTCAAGTGCTTGGAATTCAATTTCATCTTATGCAAACGTTGTGCCAGGAGATTTAAACACAACATTAAATGGATACCTAGAAACATCAGATTTAAGCAAAACATCTGGAACAGGCGTGGCGGAACTAACAGATGGCGACCTCTATATTCCAGGAACAGATATTATTTTTGAAGGAACAGCAAATAATCATGAATTAACTCTGACTGCTCCAGATGTAACATCAGATAAAACAATAACACTTCCAGACGCTACCACAACACTTGTAGGAAGAGATACTACTGATACATTAACAAATAAAACTATTACTTCTCCTACAGTATCTGGACTAGTATTGTCTGATTCAAGCATAGTATTTGAAGGTGCAGTTGCAGACTCATATGAGACCACATTGACCGTTGGAGAACCGACTGAGGATCGCATAATTACTCTTCCAAATGTGACTGGAACGGTAATAACCACTGGCGATACTGGAACTGTTACAAATGCACTGTTGGCTGGAAGCATTGCTAATGAAAAACTTACAAATTCATCAATTACAATTAATGGAACTTCAACATCATTAGGTGGAAGCAGAACCCTTGGAACGGATGATATATCTGAAGGCGCAACGAATAAATATTTTACAGACGAAAGAGCTCAAGACGCCATAGGAAATGCAATTGGAAATGGTTTGGACTATGACGACAATACAGGAGCTATATCAGTAGACCCTTCTGAATTTACTTTAAATGCAGTAGGAGCGCCAAGTGCAAATGTTGATATGGCATCATTTAAAATTACTAATTTGGCAGCTCCAACAACTGCGAATGATGCTGCAACAAAATCTTATGTAGATAATACTACTGCTGGACTTAACTTCCATGCCGCCGTGCATGCAGCAACTACCGCAAATCTAAATGCAACATATTCAAATGGAACTGGCGGAGTAGGAGCAACCCTTACCGCAAATGCTAATGAGGCTTTTGTATTAGATGGACATACTCTAAATGCTGATGAACGTGTTCTTATTAAGAATCAAACAACAGGATTACAAAATGGTATTTATGTCGTAACAGCCACAGGAGATGGATCTAATCCATGGATTTTAACTCGTGCTACAGATGCAGATAATTCTCCATCAGGTGAAGTAGCATACGGAGACTTTACATTTGTTCAAAACGGAACATCAAATGGCGGATATGGATATATTGTAAATACTCCTGGAACAATTACTTTAGGAACAACATCAATTTCTTATGTACAGTTTAACACAGGACAAGCAGTTATTGCAGGAAATGGATTAACTGAACCAACGGCTGGAACAATAGCAATTAATACAGCAGTTACTGTTGACCTAAATACAGCACAGACTCTGACCAATAAGACAATTACAGGATCATTCACTGGTAATTTAACTGGAAATGCAGATACTGTAACAAATGGAGTAGTTACATCAGGATCTTATTCAAATCCATCATGGATTACAGGGCTTGCATGGACAAAAATTTCGTCAACACCAACAACATTGTCTGGATATGGAATTACTGATGCAGCACCAAGCAATTCACCAACATTTACTGGAACTGTAACTCTTCCAAGCAATACAGTTACAAATGATATGTTGGCTGGATCAATTGCAAATAATAAATTAGCAAATTCTTCTGTAACAATTAATGGTTCTGCTGTATCTTTGGGTGGTAGCGTTACAATATCTGCCGCTCCAACACCACAAGCAGTATCAAGCAATATAACAATGCTTGCTAACTACAATTATTTTGTAGACACAAGTTCTGCTAGAACTCTTACACTGCCAGCTTCTCCATCTTTAGGAGATACAATTGCAATTTATGATGCAGAAGGTTCAGCAGCAACAAACAATATTACAGTATCTAGAAATTCAAATAAAATAAATGGACTTACAGAAAATGCAACAATAGATGTAAATCAATCTGTATCAATATTTGTTTATACTGGATCTACTTTAGGATGGAAATTTGATTAAAAGTTGTGATATAATTAGTTTATATATCACATTAAATTAGGGAGGAAAACATGGCTACATATGCCGTAATTGAAAATAATGTTGTTATTAATGTAATCGAGGCGGAATCTCAAGAGATTGCAGAACAAGTAGCAGGAAAAACATGTATTGAACAAACTCATGAAAATCCATTGTCTATAGACTGGTATTGGAATGAGCAATATTCAAAGTATATCCCTCCATCATTGTTCCCATCATGGGTTTATAATGGAGAAACTTGGGTTGCGCCAACTCCCATGCCAGAAGAGTATGGAAAGTTTTTTACATGGGACGAAGCAACAACTTCTTGGGTTGCTAACGATATACCATCAGATGAATTATTATTCCTTGAAGAAGACGAGAATTCAGATCCAGTTGGAGAAGCGCCATTTTCACAATGGATCTGGAGCGGAACACAATGGCTTCCACCTTTTCCAAAGCCAGAAGATGGACAAGAATATGTTTGGTCTGAAGCAGATTCTAACTGGAAAATTAAATAATATAAAATATTTAAAACATTGCTTTATTTATATAAATATTGTAAAATTAATGTATGCATAAAATTATAAAATTTACAAATACTATAGGAACAGAAGATATTTTTCCCCCAGAACCAGCATCTAAATCTTTACCAGACTGGTATAAAAAATTAGAATCATATGTTGGCGGAGAAAAAATGGTAAGAGATTCTCAAAGTACAGCTACAATAAAAAGATGTATGCCAGTATTTGATGCAATTTCAGCGGGATATATAATTAGAAGTCAAGCTGATATATTTATTACTCAAAAGCCAAATGAAGATGGCATTATGATTCCATTTTATGAGTGGCCAAATTTGGGAATGATAGAATTTCATTCTGTTATTCAAAATCCAACTCATCCACTGAGAAAAAATATGCCAGAGCTTTCAGCTTATCCTAAATGGATAAATCCTTGGGCAATATCAACAGACCCTGGATATTCTTGCATGTTTGTGCAACCATTCCATAGAAAATCAGTTTTTACTATACTTCCTGGCGTGGTCGATACAGATAAATATATATCTTGTGTCAATTTTCCTTTTGTTCTAAATGATTGGTCATTTGAAGGGCTAATTCCAGCTGGCACCCCCATAGCCCAAGTTATTCCTTTTAAGAGAGATTCGTTTGAAATGTCCCTGGGGGGAGAAGCGGAAAAAAAGCAAGTAGAAAAGGTAGCAACTAAAGTAAGGACAAGGTTTTTCGACTCATATAAATTAGGGTTTAGGGAAGAAAAGTCGTATCGTTAAAAGATACTCTGATATAATAGGTTTATAAATCCACTTGTAGGAGGAGATTTAACATGGCAATAAGAAAATCATCCACATCAGGAACACCAAAGGGAGCTACCGCAGACCGACCAGCAAACCCTTCTGTTGGAGATCAATTTTATAATGGAACATTAGGTCGTTTTGAAATTTACACAGGAGCGACTGATGGATGGAAAGCAGTAGGCGGAGAAGTAAGAACCCCACAAACACCTTCAGCAACAGACGTAGGAACTAATCGTGCATTTAATAATGCATCTGCTCAAGTAGCAGTAACTGCAAATTCAAATGGTGGCATGCCAACCTCTTATACTGTAACATCATCACCAGGATCACTTACTGCATCTGGAGCATCTCCATTAACAGTAACTGGTATGAATTCAAATACAGCTTATACATTTACAGCAACAGCTACAAATGATTTTGGTGCAACATCTTCAGCATCTACTGCATCTGCACCAGTAACTGTAACATCAGTGCCACAGGCTCCAACAGTAACAACACCATCAACTGTTGCAGGAGCAGCATTTGGATCCTTAACTTCTTTAACTGTACCAGTCACAGCAAATGCTACTGGCGGAAAATCAATTACATCTTTTACTGTAACATCATCACCAGGAAGCTTTACACAAACTGGCGCATCTGGTCCATTTACATTTACTGGACTAACTGGAGGAACTACTTATACATTTACTGCAACAGCAACAAATGATAATGGAACTTCATCAGTAAGCTCAGCATCAGCAGGATTTGTTGCAGCGACAGCACCAGAAACTCCAGTTATTGGAACTCCAACACCAATTTCAGGAACCTCTATATCTCTTCCATTTACTGCAAATAATGGAGGAGCAGCATATACAGGATTTACTGTAACTTCAAGTCCGTCTATAGCATTAACAACAAGCGGAACCAGCTCTCCTATCACGGTATCAGGCACCTTTGTAATGAATCAAAGTTATACATTTACATTGGCAACAACAAACGCTGTTGGAACAAGCCCAACTTCCGCAGCTAGTTCATCAATAATTCCTAATAGAGGGTATAGCCTAGAGCAAACTTATAACACTTCTACAACATATACAGTTCCAGCAGGAACAACATCTTTAGCAGTATATACATTTAGTGGTGCCGCTTCAGGATCTGGAGCATCTGGAGGAAAGGGGGCCTCTGGTGTTGCCTTTAAAGATTATAGTGTTAGCCCAGGACAAACATTTACAGTAACAGTTGGTGGTTCTAATGGAACTAGCTCATTTGGAAATTTGTCGTCAGCAAATACAGTAAACTCAGCATTAAACTCAAATGTTGGAGGGTCTACAACCGCAACGGGTGGAGCTGGAGGAGGGCAAAATACTAATGGTTCCGCTGGAGGAAATCTTGTTCTTACTGGTACTGGACTAACCACATATCAAGCAGGCGGCGGTGGCGGTGGTGGTGGAATTGGTTGTTCAAGATATTTCATGACTGGTAATCCAAAGTACGGTAGCGGTTGCGGCGGACAGTCTGGTGGTAGCCTATATACACAAGGCGGCGCTGGCGGCGGAGCAGGATGGAATGGCTACTATAATGGAGGAGGATGGTTTGCTTCTCCAGGTGGAGCTGGATCAGCTGGAGTCAACTTACATGGCGGTGGCGGTGGTGGAACTGGAGGAACATCTCACTCTGGACAAGGCGCAACTGGCGGTGCTGGAGCTGGATCACCAGGCAGAATATACGTATACGGGAAATAAAAATAGACAAATCTAGACTAATAGTCGTGGGTCACGCTAGAAGTGGAAACACATATCTTGGCGTGGCTCTCGGCTTAATGTATCCAAATAAAAAAAGTAATTATAGAATTCATGGAGCTATAAATATAAGAATTTTAGATGCAAAATATCCAGTATTTACTCCGTTAAGAAATCCTTTAGATTGCATAGCTTCAAATGTAGCATTTATGCAATATCCAAATCAAAAAGAAGTAACTGAATGGATAGACAATGCCGCAAATCATTATCTTAATTTTTACAGTTATTTAAAAAAATATGAAGATAAAACAAATATATTGTTTTTTGAAAAATTTACTAAAGATTTAAGTTATATTGAAAATTCTGTAAAAAATATTGTTTTTGAAGAACCTAAACAAATTACAGATGAAGATGTTAAAATTAAGATGAATGAGTTTGATTTATGGTTAAGTTTACCAAGAAATAATGAAGATCAACTAAAATCTCATAAAAAAGAAATAGTTAAAAATGATAAATATAAAATGTGTGTAGATATTTTTGAATATTTTAAAGATAAATATTATAACATCTATTAATATTTCCATAAAAATGGTATCATAATATTATGCGTTTTCACGTAATATCATTACCACATACTAATACGACTTTAGATTTTACCTCATGTGCATTTACTGAGAAAGTAAGAAGGTTTTGTATTATGATGAAAGGTATGGGGCATGAAGTATTTTTATATTCTGGTGAATTTAATTCCGCCCCCGTTGATGAACATATTACATGTATTTCAGAGGCGGAAAGATTAGAAAGCCTAAATGGCAATCACTATACAACTGGATCATTTGATTCATCTTTGCCCCATTGGGTTAAATATAACAACAAAGTAATTATAGAATTATCAAAGCGAATAGAACAAAAAGATTTTATATGTTTAATTGGCGGGTATGCACAAAAATCAATTGCAGATTATTTCCCAAATCATATGTCTGTAGAATTTGGAATAGGCTACCCAGGAACATTTGCTAAGTATAGAGTATTTGAATCATATGCTTGGATGCATAGTATTTATGCACAACATAATCTTGCTTCCGCCGTCGATGGTAAATTCTTTGATGCTGTAATTCCAGGATACTTAGAACCCCACATGTTCCCGCTTCAAGAACAAAAAGAAGATTATTATCTTTTTATTGGCCGTCTGACTGAACGCAAAGGATATAGAATTGCACAAGAGGTTTGCCAATCTTTAGGTAAGCGCCTAATTCTTGCGGGTGCTGGTCCACAAGATGGATATGGAGAATTTGTTGGAGCGGTAGGACCAGAAGAAAGAGCAAAATTAATGGGAGGCGCAATAGCAGTATTTGCTCCAACTATATATATAGAACCATTTGGCAACATTGTGCCAGAGGCACATTTTTGCGGAACTCCTACAATTACCACAGATTGGGGAGCATTTACAGAAACAAATATAAATGGAGTTACTGGATATAGATGTAGGACTCTTGATGAATTTTGTAGGGCGGCAGAGGATGTAAAGAAATTAGATCCTAGAGCTATATATGAGACGGCAAAGAATAAATACTCATTAGAAGCAATTGCCCCACAGTACGATAGCTACTTCCGCCGCCTTTTAACCCTATGGGATAAAGGCTGGTACGAAAGGTCTTAATGGTATAATTTAATGAGTTGGAGGATAAATGGCGCATTGGGCAGAAATTAATGAGGACAACATGGTTGTCCGTGTTGTTGTTGGAAATGATGAAGATCCAGACGAAGGATATCAGTGGCTTGTAGATAATTTGGGCGGGACATGGGTAAAGACCTCATACAATACAATAGGTGGAATTCATATTCTTGGAGGAACCCCATTTAGAAAAAACTTTGCTGGAGTTGGTTACACGTACGACTCAGTAAGAGATGCTTTTATACCGCCAAAACCATATCCATCATGGGTTCTAGATGAGGATACCTGTATGTGGAAATCGTCAGTTGAACACCCAAGAGATGGTAAGGTTTATTTGTGGGTAGAAGAAAATTTAAATTGGGTAGAAATTCCTACTCCAGGAGGAATATAATAAATGGGAACAACAGGTAAAGGTTTTAGATATCCTCAATATTCAGATACTCCAGATATTCCAAGAGACTTAAATTATCTTGCGGCAGATGTTGATGCATATTTAACTGCACATCCTGGTCCAACTGGACCAACAGGTGCAACTGGCCCATCAGGCGCAACTGGTGCAACAGGCGTAACTGGCCCAAGTGGACCAACAGGCGTAACTGGCCCAAGTGGACCAACAGGCGTAACTGGTCCAACAGGGGCTACAGGTCCAACAGGACCAACAGGCGTAACAGGTGCCACAGGAGTAACTGGCCCAACAGGGGCGGGAATAGAAGTTCTTGGATCCTATGCAACACTTGCAGCGTTACAAGCAGCATATCCAACTGGTAGCGTTGGAGACGCCTATCTTGTAAGTCAAGATTTGTACATCTGGAACTCAGTATCAAGTTCATGGGTTAATGCTGGAACAATTGCTGGACCACAAGGCGCAACAGGGCCAACAGGCCCAACTGGCGCTACAGGCCCAACTGGAGTAACTGGTCCTACAGGCGCAACAGGTGCAACAGGCGCTACAGGTCCAACAGGTGTAACTGGACCAACTGGCGCTACTGGAGCCACAGGCGCAACTGGTTCATCTGGCGGAATAACTTTGACAGTAACAAATTCTGGATCTTCTGCTTATTTAATTAATGGATCAAGTAATCCAACATTATCTTTTATTAGAGGACATCGTTATGTAATTAATGTTAATGCGGTAGGTCATCCATTCTGGATTCAAACAGTATCTGGAGCATATAGCTCTGGAAATATTTATAGTACTGGAGTAACAAATGGCGGAACAGATAATGGAACAATTATTTTTGAAGTTCCTTATAATGCACCACAACTTTACTATGTATGTCAAAATCATGCATCTATGGCAGGATCCATTATAGTTTCAGATTTAGGTCCTTCAGGTCCAAGTGGCCCATCAGGCCCATCAGGCCCATCTGGACCGTCTGGTCCAAGTGGCCCATCAGGCCCAAGTGGACCAACAGGCGCAACGGGACCAGCAACAGTTCCACAAAATTCTCAAACTAGTTCTTATACTGTAACATCTTCTGATAATGGAAAATATATAGATATAACTACTGGTGGTGTAACATTAGCAACAACAACAGCATTTACTGCTGGTCAAAATGTTGTAGTTTATAATAATTCATCTTCTACTCAGACAATAACTCAGGGTGCCAGCGTAACATTAAGATTTGCTGGAACCACTAATACTGGCAATAGGTCATTAGCTGCATATGGAATTGCAACCATTTTATGCACCGCATCTGATACATATGTGATAGCTGGAACAGGACTTTCATGACCTATGCAGCAATTTCAATTGGAGTAAATTCATCATTACCTAAACCTATAGTTACTGGCGGAACGTTGTCTTCTGACTCTACCTACTATTATAGAAAATTTACTTCTAGCGGATCTCTTGTCGTATCACAAGGAACTTTACTTGCAGATTATTTTATATTAGCAGGCGGAGGCGGTGGTGGTGCACGAGGCGGCGGAGGAGGAGCTGGAGGACTTTACATATATTCAAATCAATCTCTTTCGCCAGCATCTTATCCTGCAGTTGTATCCGCTGGATCTCCTTGGGAAATCATTCCAGGATTTTTTATACCCTCTGGATCGCCATCGTCTTTTAATGGCAATAGCATAGATGGTGGCGGTAATGGAGGAGCTTGGATTTCTGGCGGAGTTATGGGATCAAGTTCTGGAGGATCTGGTGGAGGTGGATTTTATAGCTCTAGTTCTACTGCAGGTCCAAGTCTTGGAAATAGTCAAGGTTTAACTCCTGCTACTGGAAATGGTGGTGGACAGGCAAGTAATCTTGTTGGTTCAACAGGCTTTGGAAACGGCGGAGGCGGAGGAGGATACGCATCTGCAGGAGGAACTGCTAGTACATCTGCAGCAGGAACAAGTGGATTTGGTGGTAGCGGAGGATCTGTTGGCGCCTGGCTTTCTGCAACAAGTAGTGGAGTTAATGGAATTTTTGGAACTATGATCGCAGGTGGAGGAGCTGGTTCTTGGGTGTTAAATGAAGCAAATGGAACACAAGGTCCATTATTTGGCGGTGGAGGTTTTGGAGGAACATGGTTTCCAAGTGGATCATTTTTAACTGCTGGAACTAATGGACAAGCGAATACAGGCGGAGGCGGAGGCGGAGGATCAACAGGCGGAAATGGTGGTTCTGGATTAATAATTGTTAGATATATAAAGGCACAGGTAGATTAATGTCATATAAAGCAGCAGTGCTATATGATTATCCTATAGCATATTATCCATTAGACGATGTAACAACAGTCGATCTAGTAGATAACTTTACTGCTTTTTTGTCACAATTTGCAACATATCAAGCTGTACTAGATAACGTATCTTCATATGCAAATATATATGGAGACATAGCATATGATCATTCAGGATGTGAAAATGATGGGAACTATATTGGAGATCCCGCCCCAGATTTAATACCACTTGTGGCGGGGAACAGTAGAGCAACCAATATAACAAACACCAATTCAATTACATATACAATTAATAAAGATTATACCGCTACTGCAACAACTAGCCAATTTGGAACAGTATCATCATCGGATAATGATTTTACAATAGAGTTTTGGTTCTATCCACAGATTTCTTCAACTGATGAAATTCCTTTAATAGGAGATTCGGCGGAAGACGTAGGGGTATTTTATCAAAAAGGAAATATAGTATTTAAACTAGACACAGACTCTGTAGATTACACATTGCCAGCTACAAATAAATCTTTTCACGTGGCCTCGGTATATTCAGTTAACTCTGCATCAATTTATATAGACGGACAGTTGGTCGCTACAAAAAACTTAAATAATTTTGAATTTACAAATACTGATTTAAATTTAATAACTGGGCCTACTCCTAACAGCTCAAATGTATTTTTAATAAATAGCGTAGCTATATATAGATACGGCTTATCTCAAAATCAAATTGCATATCATTTTGCACAAGGACAACCTTTGCCAGCTATTCAAATAGTAGATCCAGCAAATGGAGAATTATTTGAAATGTATGATGAAGAAATGTCCTCATTATATAAATTTCAATATCCGTATAGCAAAGACTGGAACGAATTAGTTACAACTGGCTTGACACATAACCTTACTTTAGATTGTCTTGAAATTACTCAAACAGATTCTGCAGCATCTAGTACTGTTACTATAAATGATTTTATTTCTATTCCTTCTTCCGCCACATTTGATTCGTCTAAAATTGAGTGGCATGGCGACAATGGAATTACTGTTCAGGCAAGCATAGATGGAGTAACCTATAACAATTGTATCAATGGACAACAAATACCAGGATATACATTAAATAGTTTTTCGTCGGCAGGAACAATATATTTGAGAATCATATTTACATCTACAGATACAACAAGATATATTCCTAGGCTATTTAACCTAGATATGCTTTTCTATAATAATCAAACCAGATATGCCTATAATGGAAATAGTTATATGACAACACTTGAAGAAGATGCTGGAATATCGGACTATAGAATTACTTTGGGCAAACTCCCATATGATATTCTTTCAAGAAATAGTAGAAATGGATTAAGGACAGTAGTTGATTCTGGATTTGAAATTACTACGACAAAGGGAGTTCGGACTCTAGAATTTTTCTATACCCCCGCCACTTTAACTGATAGCGGGCTAATTTCTACAACTGCCACAAATGGCTATGCCGCCTCAAATATATCTTGGCACAATTCTGGGGCGGTATCAAAAACCAATATCTCAGCAATATATGTAAATGGGGTAAATAAAACCTCACAGACAAATGTCTCAAATATATTTAGGGCAGGACAATTACACCACGTCCTAATAGTATTTGGGTCGGCGGTATCAAATGATATTAGATTTAATTATTCTGTATATGGATCAGTCTCAGCCCTATATCAATATATAGCCCTATATGAGACTGCATTTAATTCTACACAGGCGGCAGCCAATTATGACCTATATATACGTAAACAAAGTTCCTCAATTACAGATTCTTCTACAACTATTATGACAGAAGACGGCGTTGAAGCATATAATAATGACTGGATTGTGATTCAAAGCGTATAATTTGTCACATTGCCTGACAAAAAGCTGGACTTAAGCCTACAAAGGTGGTAAAATAAACTTCTATGGATCTAAAAAGAACAAAATCTACCATGTCTCCAGAGGAAACTACCCTTGGAATTTATGTTTGGGAGATGCCTGATGGCAGATGGATTGGCGATGATGAGTGAAACTTCTTATCCGTAACGTCGATTAAAGGCAATAGAACCAAGATAGATATGCTTGCTAGAGAAGTTAGATCATATGGAGTTTATGAGGGGCAGCCAAAGTTTTTATCAGGGCAGAGAAAAATTGACGATGAGGAATTTGAGTATCAACAACAAAGATTAAAATGGGGCCTAGTTCCAGATCCGCTGGATATTGGCGTTTATAAAGAAGAGACAAAAAAGGCGCAGAGGAATAGATAAAATGGCAATGATAGAAGATAACAACGAAGAGATAGACACAGGCTTAAGGGCATTTACTGCCTCCGATTTTCATATACCATCAACCAGTATTGTAAAGACAAGTGATGCCTTTATGGTATCTGGCGAAGAATTGCAAAAGATATCTGGATTGGGTTCTTCATTCCGCCGCAAGCTAAGCAGAAATATTCAAAAAAGATTTGTTGGAGTTGATGGGGCAGAGACACAGCAAAATCTTCTTGCACAGGCAATTACTGGCTATGCCATGTTTGACCTTATTGAGCCTCCATATAATCTTGAGTACCTGTCTCAAATCTATGAAATATCTCCATACAATTATGCAGCAGTTAATGCTAAAGTATCTAACGTTGTTGGGCTTGGATTTGATTTTATTGAAACTCGTAAAACAGTAGACGCTATTGATGATATTAATAATGACACGCAATTAGAAAGAGCACGTCGTAAGCTTGATAGACTACGTCAAGACCTTCATGAGTGGCTAGAAGATTGCAATCAAGAAGAAACATTTAAAGAAACTCTTATTAAATTTTATACTGACGTAGAGGCAACTGGAAACGGATACTTAGAAGTTTCAAGAACTACATCTGGTAAAGTAGGATATATTGGACACATCCCTTCAAAAACAATGCGTGTACGTCGTTTAAGAGACGGCTTTATTCAATTGCTATACGGCAAGGCTGTATACTTTAGAAACTTTGGAGATCAGGAAACGCCAAACCCAATTGCCGAAGGCAGCGAGAGACCAAACGAAATTATTCATTTTAAGAAATATACACCACGCAATAACTACTACGGAGTCCCAGACATTGTCGCAGCAGCAAATGCTATGGCAGGAAATGAATTTGCTGGTAAGTATAACTTAGACTACTTTGAAAATAAAGCAGTTCCAAGATATATCATTACAGTAAAGGGTGCCAAGCTATC
>SXGQ01584733.1_pt1 | contig 16970 bp, 12 predicted proteins | sample 3178371 | NCBI WGS metagenome assembly SXGQ01 (sample SAMN11356859, study PRJNA531348) | freshwater metagenome | isolation source: freshwater sample F1-20 | place: China: Fuxian Lake, Yuxi | collected 2017-12-25
AACGAGATCGCCCAGTCCGAATGCGCCACCGGCGTGAAGGGCTTCGCCGCGCACTGGTTCCACAGCGCCCACCTGATGGTCGAGGGCGAGAAGATGTCCAAGAGCAAGGGCAACCTCTACACGCTCGACGAACTGGTCGCCAAAGGTTTCACGCCGATGGAAGTGCGCGCCACGCTGATCTCCGGCCATTACCGCAGCTCGCTCAACTTCACCATGAAGGGCGTCGACGATTCCCGCTCGGCTCTGGCCAAGCTTGAGCGTGGCACCGATCGCCTCCTCGCCGCCGCCGGTTTCACCCGCGCCGAATTCGCTGCGCCAGTCGCCCAAGAAGTCCAGACTTCGTGGGGCCGCTTCGCCAAGGCCTGGGAAGTCCTGCAGGATGACCTCAATATCCCGGGCTGCCTCGGTCAGGTCTTCACGGTCCTCGCCGAGAGGGATGAGCCTTCGGCCGAACAGGCCCGTCAGGATATCTCCGGCCTCGCCAAGATCCTCTTCGCTCTCGGCCTTGAACTCTTTGTGGCCAAGGCCGAAGTCGCCGTACCGGCCGACGTCGCCGATCTCGGAGCCCGTCGCTGGGCCGCCAAGCTGTCCAAGGACTTCGCCGCCGCCGACCAGCTCCGCAAGGACCTCGCCGCGCTCGGATGGACGATGTTGGACCGCAAGGACGGCTACGAACTGAAGAAGTCGTAAGGCAGGGCAGGGCGATTGCTCCGTCCTTGCCCTCCGCCTCGGGAAGCCCTAGCGAATGGGGTATTCCGCCATGTCTTCCCGCCCGCAGATGACTCCCCTCGAGGAGATCCGTCACTCCGCCGCCCATATGCTGGGTGCTGCCGTGCTCCGCCTGTTCCCTCAGGCCCAGCTGGACATCGGACCGCCCACTGACAACGGCTTCTACTACGATTTCGACCTCGACCACGCCTTCACGGCCGAGGACCTCGTGAAGATCGAGGAAGAGATGCGCCGTATCTCCAAGGAGAATCAGAAGTTCGAACGCTTCGAGTGCACTCGCGAGGAAGCCGAGAAGCTGCTCCGCGAGCGCGGCCAGAATGCCTACAAAGTCGGCCGCCTCGGCGATATCCCGGCCGGCGAGACCATCTCCTTTTACAAGAACGGCGAGTTCGTCGACCTCTGTGCCGGCACCCACGTCCGCTACTCCTCTCAGGTCAAGGCGTTCAAGCTCCTGCACATCGCCGGCGCCTACCATCGCGGCGATGAGAAGAACAAGCAACTCCAGCGTATCTACGGTACCGCCTACGCGACGAAGGACGATCTCGAGCAGGCCATGGTCCGCGCCGAGGAAGCCAAGAAGCGCGACCATCGTAAGCTGGGTAAGGAACTGAAGCTGTTCCATATCGACGAAAAAGTGGGGCAGGGCCTTATCCTCTGGACGCCCAACGGCGCCGTCGTCCGCCAAGAACTCCAGAATTTCATTTCCGAGCGCCTCTTCCAGACCGGTTACAAGCAGGTCTTCACGCCGCACATCGGTAACCTCGACCTCTACCGTACCTCTGGCCACTTCCCTTATTACAAGGACGCCCAGTTTCCTCCGCTCGTCGAACGCGAGGCCATGGAGATGCTTGCTAAGGAAGGTTGCGGTTGCGGCGAACTGACCAACCGCCTCGCGGACGGCACCGTGCAGGGCTTCCTGCTGAAGCCGATGAACTGCCCGCACCATATCCGCATCTACGCTTCCCAGCCCCATTCCTATCGCGATCTCCCGGTGCGCCTCGCCGAATTCGGCACGGTCTACCGCTGGGAACAGTCCGGTGAACTGAGCGGCATGACCCGTGTCCGCGGTTTCACGCAGGACGACGCCCACCTCTTCTGCACCGAAGACCAGGTCCTGCCGGAAGTCCTCGGCTGTCTCGAACTCGTCAAGATCGTCCTCAAGACGCTTGGCCTGAACGATTATCGCGTGCGCGTCGGCCTGCGTAATCCCGACTCCGCCAAGTACACCGGCACCGCCGAGAACTGGGATAAGGCTGAAGCCGCCTGCCGCACCGCCGCCGCCACCCTCGGTGTCGCCTTCTCCGAAGAACCCGGTGAAGCCGCCTTCTACGGTCCCAAGATCGACTGCGTCGTCAAAGACGTCATCGGACGCGAATGGCAGCTCGGCACCGTGCAGGTCGACTTCAACCTGCCGGAGCGTTTCGACCTCACCTACAACGGCGCCGACAACAAGCCGCACCGCCCGGTGATGATCCATCGCGCGCCATTCGGTTCGATGGAGCGTTTCGTCGGTATCCTCATCGAGCACTTCGCCGGTGACTTCCCGACCTGGCTCTCGCCCGAGCAGGTACGCCTCATCCCGCTCAACGACGACCTCAACGCCGATTGCGAAGCGATGGCGGAGGTCCTCAAGCAGGCCAAGATCCGCTGCAGCGTCGACGGCTCTTCCGACAAGCTGGGCGCCAAGATCCGTCGCGCCGAGATGTCCAAGGTCCCGCACATGCTCGTCGTGGGTGCCAAGGAAAAGGAAGCTGGCCTCGTCAATGTCCGTTCCCGCGCGGACAAGTCTTTCGAAGGCAATCGCACCTTGGCTGAGTTTGTGGCCTTAGTGTCGGCCGAAATCGACGAACGTCGCCTGAAGGTGCACGTCCCGGCAGCTCCGGCTGCTCCCGCCGCCCCGGCTGCCCCGCAGGCCTGACCGTCACGTGGTTTTAACGGACTCACTGGGGAACTAAGGTTGCCCGGGTGGGTCTTTTGAGCCTATACCCCGGTCATGAACCAACCCCGTTCTTCTTCCCGCCGAGAATTCCTGAAGTTCGCTGGACTCGGCAGCCTCGTCTTCGGTGCCGGCTCGGCCCGGGCCCTTGGCGCCGACGGACGCGAAGCCGCCGCTAACTCCGCAAAGCGTCAGGCCAAGAACGTGATCTTCATGGTCTCCGACGGCATGTGTTTCTCCGTGCTGACCGCCGCCCAGACCTATCTGACCCGCACCGAGAAGCGTTCCTCGAATTGGATGAAGATGTATGGCGAGCTTCCGGTCGTTCGTTCGCTCTGCGAGACCGATTCCGCCAGCGGCATCGTGACCGACTCCGCTGCCGCTGGTAGCTGCTGGGGGATCGGCGAGCGCATCGATAACGGCGTGATCAACATCACCCAGGATGGCCGTAAGCCCGTCACCTTGGTGCAGAAGATGAACGCCGCCCGTAAGCGCTGCGGCCTCGTCACCACCACGACCGCCACGCACGCCACCCCAGCAGGCTTCGTCGCCACCGTTGCCACTCGCTCCGACCAGAAGACCATCGCGGCCCAATATCTCGAGCGCGGCGTCGACGTCGTCTTGGGCGGTGGCACGCAGTATTTCAGCGCGGACCTGCTGGCCGACTATCGTAAGGCTGGCTATGGCGTCGCCTTGAATCGTGACCAGCTCCTGGCCGACGCTGGCAAGGCTCCCTTGCTGGGCCTTTTCAGCAAGAGTCACGTGCCCTTCGAGATCGATCGCTTGAATTCCGCTGCGCTCAAGGCTTCCACCCCGACGCTCTCCGAGATGACCAAGGTCGCGCTCCAACGCCTTAGCTCTGCCCCGGAAGGATTCTTCCTGATGGTCGAAGGCGGTCGCGTCGACCACGCCGGCCATGGCAACGACGGGGCCGCCGCCATCCACGACCAGATTGCCTTCGACGAAACCATCGCGACCGTCCTTGCCTTCGTCGATAAGCACCCGGACACCTTGCTCATCGTGACCACCGACCACGGTACCGGCGGCTTCAATGTCAACGGTCTCGGCAACGAGGATTTCATCACCACGGCGCCGTCGTATTCGGAAACGACGCCCGCCTTCGACCGCTTGGCCGGGTTCAAGAAGTCCCTCGAGGTGCTGAAGATCGAGACCAAGGGCGCTTCGCAGAAGGAATTCATCGCCGCGGCGGAACAGGCCACCGGCCTGGAGTTCAAGGCCGACGACCGTGCCAAGATCACTTCGACCAAGACGCTCGCCGAAGCGCTCATGAACTACACCTCGATCGGCTGGACCAGCAATAGTCACACGGGCGAAATGGTGGAGTTCTCCGCCTATGGACCCGGCTCCCGGCTCTTCACGCCGCACCTGCGTAACGACCAGGTGCATGCGAAGATCCTTCAGGCGACCGGGGTGGCCTGAGGCTCCGTAGGTCCGGGCACAAAAAAGGGCGTCCTTCCGGACGCCCTTTTGCTTGGCCTGTGATTTGGCTTAGAGCTTGGAGTACTTCACACCGCAGCCGTAGGGCTTGGTGCTGGTGACTTCGGGAGCCTTACCTTCCTTCACAGCCTTGACGGCGGCGAGGACGTAGTTGTTAGCCTTCTCGATGTCGGCGGACTTAGCGGAGGAGATGCTGTCGATCGCACCCTTGTAAACGAGGACGCCCTTACCATCGATGACGAAGCAGTGCGGGGTCACCTTGGCTTCATAAGCGCGACCGATGCTCTGGTTATCATCCTGGATGACGGTGCCAGGGTAGTAGGTAGCGTTCTCGAGCTTGTGGCCGCCGGTGTTGATCACGAGCCAGACGGCGCCCGAGGCGACGACTTCCTTCTGGAATTCCTGCATCTTTCCGCCTTCGTAGAACTTCTTTACGTAAGGGCAGCCAGGGTTGTACCATTCGAGGACGACGGTCTTGCCCTTGAAGTCGGCGAGGCTGACGGTCTTGCCGTCGAGGGTCTTGCCGGTGAATTCAGGAGCAGCTTTGCCGACTTCGGGGGCCGCGAAAGAGGCCACCGCCGCGAGGCAGGCGAGGAGGGAGGTGAGGATACGCATGGGTGTGGTTGGGAGGTCACCAGTAGAAGGGCTGGCTCACAGTTATCAACTCCTTCGCTGAAAATAGGGTATCGAAATTAGGGGAAACCTAGCGTTTTCACACGGTTTTGACTCATGGGTTGCCAAATTGACTGAAAACCCCGAATTAATCCCCCCTCTATGGCTGACGCCCGTTCCATCGCTTTGGTCTGCGCCAATGAAGCTTCCCTCTGGGCGGAGCTACAGGCCCGCGCGTCCGTCGTGGCCAAGGCGGAACCGGCCCTGGCGCCGATGCTCAAACGTTATGTGCTGGACCGTTCCAGCTTCGGCGAGGGCATCATCCAGCGTCTGGCTGAACGCATCACGCCGACCGGCCAGGATCTGCCGGTCATCCTCCGCGTCCTCGGCGAGGCCGTCGCGTCCGACCGCGAGGTACTGTCGCAGATGCGCGCGGATATCCGCGCCACGCTGGAGCGCGATCCCGCGACGGAGCATGCGCTCATCCCGTATCTTTGGTACAAGGGCTTTCACGCCATCTCGATGCATCGCCTCGCGCATGTGCTCTGGAAGGCTGGTCGCAAGGAGCTCGCCATCCATCTGCAGTCGCTCGTCTCCGAGCATCTCGGCGTCGATATCCATCCCGCTGCTCGCTTTGGCGTCGGCATCCTGCTCGACCACGCCACCGGCTTTGTCGCCGGCGAGACCAGCGTCGTGGCTGACAATGTTTCATTCCTGCACGAGGTCACCCTCGGCGGCACAGGCAAGGCCCGCGGCGACCGCCACCCGAAGATCCGTTCGGGCGTGCTCGTCGGCGCCGGCGCGAAGATCCTCGGTAATATCACGATCGGGGAGGGCGCCAAGATCGGCGCAGGTTCCGTCGTCCTCAAGGACGTCGCCCCGCATACCAGCGTGGCCGGCGTGCCGGCCGTGATGATCGGCCAGACCACCGTCGACGCCCCGGCGCTCGACATGGACCACTCGCTTTAGGCCATGCCGAATAGCCGCCCAGCGCAGGAACGCCCGGGCGATGCTCGCGTCCTGGACTGTCTTTATCGCGTCGGTGCATTCGTCAACGCGACCGAAGACCCGCGCGAGGCTCTGGATTTCATCCTCGAAGAAGTGGTGCGGACGCTGGGTGCCTCGAGCGCCTCGATTGCTCTCGTCGAGCCCGCCACGGGTTCGCTGCGGATCGAGGTGAGTAATGGCCTGGATGCGGCCTCTGTCTCCGAGATCATCGGGCAAGGGCAGGGGATCACCGGTTGGGTCGCCCTTTACGCCAAGCCTCAGCGTATTCCCGATGTCTCGAAGGATCCGCGTTACGTCGAGATCCGTAAGGGTATCCGCTCCGAACTCGCGGTCCCCATGGAACTCATGGGCAATGTCATCGGTGTGGTGAACTGCGACTCCGACCGTCTGGATGCTTTCAGTGAGCAAGACCTCGCTTTCCTTGCCCTCCTGACCAACGAGGCGTCTAAGGCCGTCGGCCGTATCTGGTTGCTCCGCCAGCTGCGTTCCAAGGCGGCTCAGCTCGAAGCGCTGGTCCGTGCGGCGCAGGGCCTCGCCCGTGAGCGCGATGAGCCTGGCATCTCGCAGGACCTGGCCCGCCATACCCGCGGATTACTGGGCGTTCGCGCCTGTGCCTATTACAAGATCGTCGACGACGTCTTACTGCTCAAACACCTCGACGGCGACCTGAGCGGTAGCGAACTCGCCCCGAGCATCGCCGTGAGCCAGACTTCGCTCGGTACCGTCGTCGGCCGCGGCCGTCCGGTCGTCGTGCCACTTGCTGGTAAGACCGAAGAGCATCTCTTCACCAAGCTTTCCGAACCGGTCGCATCGTCTTCGCTGCTAGCCGTGCCAGTCCGTTACGAAGACGATACGTTCGGCGTGCTGATGTGCGTGGCCATGGGAGCCTATCGATTCTCGGATGACGATAAGCATCTCGTCACCGCACTTTCCTCGTTCGGCGCCTCCTCGATTCAGAATGCCCGGCTTTACGCCAAGGTCTTTACGGTCGAGGAGGGTTTGCGTCGCAGCGAGCGTCTCACGGCGCTCGGTCTCCTTTCGGCGGAGGTCGCCCATGAGATTCGCAACCCGCTGACGGTGATGAAGCTCCTTTCGGATACGCTTTCCCAGGGGATGGCTCCGGATGACCCCAAGATGGAGGACCTTGGCGTCATGCGTGAGAAGATCGCCCACATGGAAGGCGTCGTCTCGCGGGTGCTCGGCATGAGCAAGGCCCAGTCGGGCGCGTTCCGGGTCGTCGACCTCCGTAAGGCGACCGAGAACGCGGTGCTGCTGCTTCGTCTCAAGTTACAGCAGCTCGGCGTGAAGGTGGAAGTCCATGGCGATCAGGTCATCCCTGTGGTCGAAGGTAATCCCGGACAGATTCAACAGGTCTTCCTTAATCTGATGATGAACGGCGTGCAGGCCATGACCGGCGGCGGACTGCTATCCCTGCACCTTGGGGTCGAGCCGGGCGCGCAAGGCGAGGTGGTCGTGGTCCGCATCACCGATACCGGCACAGGTATTCCTCAGGAAATTCTCCCCAAAATCTTCGACTCTTTCTTTACCAGTCGCGAAGACGGCACCGGCCTCGGCCTCGCCATCGTGAAGCGCATCATGCGCGACCATCGCGGCGACATCATCGTCGAGTCCACCGGACCCGGCGGGACGACGTTCAAGTTTTGGTTTCCCGTCGGGAAGTGAGCAGACGTTTCGCCGCCGTCCAGACGACGGGGATAAACGAGACGACGATCACGATGAGGATGACCTTGTGCAGCTGATCGGCCATCGGCGTGCCGCCGAGCCAGTGACCGAGCCAGACGAGTGAATTGATCCAGAGGATACCCCCGAGCGTATTCCAAAGCAGGAATCGTCTGGCGGGCATCTCTCCCATGCCGGCGGCGAAGGGGACGAAGGTGCGCATCAGCGGGACGAAGCGGGCGAGCACGATGGCGAGAGGGCCTTTCTCGGCGAAATAGTCGCGGGCGGCGGTGAGGTGCTTCCGCTTGAACCACCAGCTGTCAGGTTTCGTTTCCATGGCGTGGCCGTACTTGCGGCCCAGCCAGTAGCCGGTCTGGTCGCCGATGATGGCGGCGACGGTCAGCGCCCCGGTGACCATCCAGGGGTCGAAGTAGGCCGGCCGATCGCCGTTCGCGATGGTCAGCACGCCGGCGGTGACGAGCAGGGAGTCCCCGGGTAGGAAGAAGCCTGCGAGCAGACCCGTCTCCGCGAAGATGATGAGGCACATCAAGCTGATGCCGCCTGCTTGGATGGTCTGGCTGAGCCCCTCTGCGGTGTGCAGGTGGGACCAGAAGTCGCTCAGCCAAGTTTCCATGTCGCCAATAAGGCGGAATCCTCCGGGATGGCAATCGCCTTGAACGAAGGAGTTTTTCCCTTCACGGTGGCCACGTCGCATGTCGCCTGAATACGAATCGTCCTCGGTCCTGCTCCGTCGCTCGGCGTTGCAGCAGGGTCTGGCCGGCCAGGCGGCCTTGGAGGGAGAGTTCGTCCCGAGGGCCAAGGCTTTCCTGGCCGAGGCGCGCGAGATCCAGCTGGCGGCTCACCGCGCCGGCGTCCTCGGCGGCGAGGTCGCGAAGCTCCGCTCCGATGCGATCGACATCCTTTTTGACGCCCTCTTCTTGAAGGCGGGTCCCGCGGCTTCTGCGATCAGCCTCGTCGCCACGGGTGGTTACGGCCGCGCCGAACTTTGCCCGCTCAGCGACATCGACCTACTGGTGCTGGTGCCTCGGCATTCCGCCGCCATGAAGGCGCTCGTCGAATCCATCCTCTATCCCCTCTGGGATCTGGGACTCAAGGTCGGGCAGTCCGTGCGTACGGTCACGGAATCGACCAACTACGCGAAGGACGACCTGCATCTGCATGTCGCTTTGCTCGAGACGCGTCACCTATGCGGTTCGGCTGAACTCTACGGCCAGCTCGAAGCCAAGACCGCCGCTTTACTCTCTGGTCAGGCCTGGAAGCCGTTCGCCCGTGCCATCGTGGAGTCGCAGCGTAAGCGTCGCGAAAAGGCGGGCGGCAGCGCCTACTTGCAGGAGCCTGACCTTAAGAACGGCGTCGGTGCCCTGCGTGATGTCCAAGGATGCGTCTGGATTGCCCGCACCGCGCGCAATGGCGTCGGCCCGGCCGGCCTAGCGGCTTCTGGTTTCCTGCCTTCCGTCGACTTGCAGAAGTTCGAGGAAGCCAAGCAGGTGCTGCTTCGCCTGCGTTGTGAACTGCATTTCCAGGTGACCCGCCCGACCGAGCAACTTTCCCTCGAGCGCCAGAATACCATGTCGCAGGGCCTCGGCTATCGTGGCACGCTGACCGAACGTATCGGCGGGATGATGCGCGAGTATTTCGATGCCGCCGACCACGTCCGTCGCTGCGCGGAGATCGTCGAAGGCGCGGTGATGGGCGAACCCGAGCCCGAAGGGTGGGGCGCCCCGTTCATCATGGACGGACTACGCGTCGTGCCGGGCGGCACCGTCACAGCCGAACATCGCCTCGTCTTCGAAGAAGACCCCGGCCGCCTGGTGCGCCTGTTCCGCATCTGCCAGATCCATGAGGCCCGCCCGGATCGCGCCTTGTCCTTGCTGGTCCGCGAGCGTGCCCACCTGCTGACGCCTGAGCTCGCCGCCTCCGAGGAAGCCAGCAGCGCCCTCCGCGCGATGCTCACCGAGGGCGGTCGCGTCTACGGAACGTTCAATGCCCTGCGCGAGCATGGCCTGCTTTATCGTCTCGTGCCGGAGTTCGCCGGGCTGCACTGCCTCGTGCAGTTCGAATTCTATCACCGCTGGACGGCCGACGTGCATACGCTCCGCTGCCTGATGGAACTGGATACGATCTACGCCGGCGAGACGGACGTCGACCAGCGTTACCGCGAGGTCGTCCTCGGTTCCGAGGCTCCTTCGCTGCTCTACGCCATCCTGTTCCTGCATGACATCGCCAAGTCCGGCGGCATCGAAGGCCATGCGGAACGCGGTGTGCCCATCGCCGACAAGGTGCTGGATCGTCTTGGCTTCGATGCGAGGGAGCGGGAGATCGCCGCCGGCGTCATCCGCCATCACCTCGTCATGGGTCTTTATTGGCAGCGGCACGATATCGACGACCCGGCTAATATCGACCGCTTCGCCCGCCTGATGGGCGATGAGCAGGTCCTGCGGAGTCTATTCGTGCATACGCGTTGTGACGCCCGGGCCACTTCCCCCGATCTTTGGACCGAATTCAAGGACGGCCAGCATTGGACGGTCTACCGCCGGACCCTCGCCAAGCTGGCCGGCGAGGCGGATCATGACCATGGGGCCGTCGTGGCCGCGCTGCGGGCCGCGACGGCGGCGCTCCTTTCGGCGGATGTCCCTTCCGACGAGGTCGAAGCCCACTTCACCACGATGCCGCAGGGGTACTACCTGCATGCCTCGGCGGAAGATGCCGCGCATCACCTCCTGATGATCCATCGCCTCATCGCTTCGGTCTCGGAAGCCGATGCCGAGGAATCATTACGCCCGATCGTCGAATGGCACGACGACGCCGGTTCGGGCCAGTCGCTGGTGACCGTCGTCACCTGGGATCGGGCGGGACTCTTCAGCCGGATGGCCGGCGCTTTCGCCGTGGCCGGTATCAACATCGTCTCGTGCCGCGCCTTTTCGCGCGACGACGACGTCGCGATCGACTTCTTCAAGGTCGTCCTACCTGTCGGCAAGGAGGCCGCTTCCAAGGAACGCTTCACGGCGGCCTTGGCTAAGTCGCTGCTCGAAGGCACGGATCTCGTGGATGACATCGCGGCCGTGGAGCAGCACGCCCTCTTGACCGCTCCTCGCCGTAAGGCTTTCGTGCCGCTCGCCGCTAAGGTCGACGTCTACTATGAGGTGGACCTGGCTCGCACCGTCATCGAGATCCAGTGCAATGACCGCCTCGGTCTGCTGTTCCGCTTCGGACGCGCCATCCGGGAGGCCGGTTACGCCATCACTTTCGCCAACATCTCGACCGAGCAGGGCTTTGCCATCGATACTTTCTACCTGACGCCCGAACGCGGCCTGACCCGCGACCCGCATCCGCCGGAAGCCCTGGCGGAGGACTTACGCGGGGTGGTGTCCTGAGCGTCGTCCCACCTTGCTTCGGTCGGGGAATCGCCCAAAGTAGGTTCGTCCCGCCATGAACAAGCTGCTCACCCTCCTGAAGTCCGGCCTCGTCGCCTGCGCCGCCTGCGGTCTCCTCCTTGCGGCCGACCTCAAGCCTTCCACCGATAAGACCATGACCACTCCTCCTAAGCTCGAGAAAGCCACCTTCGGGGCCGGCTGTTTCTGGGGCGTCGAATATCAATATGCCAAGATCCCTGGCGTCCATTCGGCCGAGAGCGGCTATGCCGGCGGCAAGACCTTGAATCCGACCTATGAGGATATCTGCAACAAGGGTACCGGGCACGCCGAAGTCATCGAAGTGACCTTCGACCCGGCCAAGGTGAACTACCGCACGCTGGTCGAGTATTTCTTCAAGATGCACGACCCGACGCAGATCAACCGCCAGGGTCCGGATATCGGCGATCAGTATCGCTCCGTCATCTTCACGCACTCTCCCGAGCAGAAGAAGGTCGCGGACGACGTGAAGATTGGTCTGACGCTCGCCAAGACTTTTAGCCGGACGATCGCCACCCAGATCGAGCCTGCGCCGAAATTCTGGCGCGCGGAAGAGTATCACCAGAAGTATTACCAGCTCCGGGGCAAGAAGCCCTATTGCCATCTGGTGCCCTTCGCGGAAGAGAAGTAAGTCGTGGCTGAACGGCGCCTTCGGTCGGACGACGCCTTGCCTGGCCTTGGTCAGGGGGTGCCTGATGCCATCCCGGAGCGCCGTCGTCCGCTGGCTTCGCGCATGCGTCCCCGTAATCTTGCGGAGGTCGTCGGTCATGCGGGTCTCCTGGGGCCCGAGGCCTTGCTACCGCGCCTCATCAAGGCCGACAACTTCGGCTCGTTGCTTTTCTACGGTCCTCCCGGTTGCGGCAAGACCACCTTAGCCGAGGTCATCGCTGCCGAGACGCAGTCCTTCGTGGTCCGCGTCAACGCCGTGCTCTCGGGGACGCCGGAACTGCGCGAGATCCTCGCGGACGCCCGTCGCCAGCCTTCGCGGAAGACCGTGCTAGTCGTCGACGAGATCCACCGATTCAATAAGGCCCAACAGGATCTTTTGTTGCCGGATGTCGAAGCAGGCGTGGTGCGCCTCATCGGCTGCACGACCCATAATCCCGGCCTCTACGTCGTCCCGGCCCTTCTGAGCCGCAGTCATCTCTTTAGGCTCGATCCGCTGTCGCCGCCAGAGATTGCCACGTTCCTCGGCACGGCGCTCGCGGACAAGGAGCGAGGCCTTGGCGCGCTCGGCATCAAGGCTTCCGAGAAAGTCCTGCAGCAGGTCGCGGAGATGGCCTCGGGCGATCTCCGACGTGCGTTGAACTGCCTTGAGACCTTGGTCCTTTCCGCGCCCGCGCTCGGCACCGTGACCGACGAAGCCGTGGCGTCCTTCGCCCGCGAACGTCGCATTCGTTATGACGATGGTGGCGACGATCACTACGACACCGCTTCGGCCTTTATCAAATCCGTCCGCGGGGGCGATCCGGATGCCGCCCTCTATTGGCTCTTCCTGATGCTCGAAGGAGGGGAGGAGCCCCGCTTCATCGCGCGACGTCTCGTCATCTGCGCCTCCGAGGATGTTGGTCTGGCGGACTCACGTGCCCTCGGCGTTGCCACCGCCGCCTTCCAGGCCTGCGAGATGGTCGGGATGCCCGAGTGCGAGTACGCGCTCGCCCATGCGACGCTCTTCTTGGCGCTCTCGCCGAAGAGCAACAGCACCACTGTGGCGATCTCTGAGGCCAAGGACGCCGTGCGCAATATGCCGCGTCAGGAGGTGCCTCTGCACCTGAAGGATGCCCATAACAGCGTGAACAAGAGTCTCGGGAACGGCGGCACCTATCGCTACAGCCACGATTACCCGGAAGCCATCAGCGGGCAGGAATACCTGAGCCGTCCGCTTTCGCTTTATCATCCCGGTGACGCTGGTGCCGAGCCGCAGATCGCTGAGCGCCTCGCCCGCTGGCGCGAGCTCAAGGCAGGCCTGAAGAAGAAAGACGGACGCCCGTGAGCAAGGTTGCGCCACGTCTGCCGTGGTTTGGCCCGGGTAAGTTCCCGCTCTACCTCGCGCCGATGGCCCGTCATACCGACGTGGCTTTCCGTCAGGTGTGCAAGGAGCAGGGTGCCGACGTGATGGTCACGGAGTTCGTGCAGTCCGAGGCTCTCATCCGCGATAACGTCAAAGCCTGGGAGATGGTCGACTTCACCGAAGCCCAGCGTCCGATGGGCGTCCAGATCTTCGGCGCCACGCCCGCCTCGATGGCCAAGGCCGCCCGTCTGGTGTGCGACCGGGTGAAGCCTGACTTCCTTGACCTCAATTTCGGCTGCCCCGCGCATAAGGTCATCGAACAGAATGCCGGCTCGGGGCTCCTGCGATGCACGCCGCTGCTCTATGATCTCGTGAAGGCCGTGAAGGATGCGATTCCGGATGTGCCGCTCACGGCCAAGATGCGACTCGGCTGGGATCACGCCACCATCGTGGCCGTCGAGGTAGCGGGTCGCCTCCAAGAGCTCGGCGTCGAGGCCTTGGCGGTCCACGGTCGTACGAAGGAGCAGGGTTACTCCGGCGAAGCCCATTGGGGCTGGATTGCCCAAGTCGCCGCCGCCGTGGATATCCCCGTGATCGGCAACGGCGACGTGAAGGACGGAGCTTCGGCTCTTCTTCGGCATCGTGAGACCGGTGTCTCCGGGTTGATGGTCGGCCGAGCCGCCCTCGGCAACCCCTGGATATTTGCCCAGATTAAGGCAGCGATGGAGGGCAGGGAAGGCTCCGCGGCCGAAATCGGCATGCAACAGCGCTGGGATTGTATGATTCGCTTGGCCGAGCTCACCATCGAGGTGCATGCCTCGCGTCTGGGCACGCGCGACGTGCGTTGGATGCTCGATCGGATGCATCCGCTGACTCATGGGCTGCCTGGCTCACGAAAATTGCGCGACCGTCTCCGCCACTGCCTGACCTTGGACGACCTGCGACGGCTCCGCGATGAGCACCTCGCAGAATCGGTGAAGTGAATTAAAACCCCTATTCGCAAGGTGACGGTGATGGTGTTACGGTCGTGCAACAGAAACCTCATTTTCTTATCTACAGGGGTCCTGTTAATAACCTGTGCAGGGCTTGCTCTTGTCCCTTGTCACGGCTCGTTCACAAATGCCATCCGATTCGCCCCCCGCGGATCGACCCTAGGCCCTCCGCCGTACGTTATACGGTGGAATCCAATTTTTAACCTCTCAAACGCCCTCTCACCAACGACTTACGATGCACCGAACGCCGATCACTCTTTAGGCGGTGAAGCGGTTAAAACCTCCAAGTCGTTTCATTAACATCCCTTTTACGAAAATACCTCACTTTCGGGCTTCCAAAGAGCCTGTGAACAACCTTTCTCAACCTCCCCCTTTCTCATGTCCCCTTCCGTCAGCCACCTATCCCTTTGGGAGACCGTAAAAACCGAACTCCGTAACGCCCTTCCTCGCGCGGACTTCGAAACTTGGATCTCTTCTCTGCAACCCCTGAGCATCATCGAGGGTAAGGTCCTCGTGCTGGAAGCTCCGTCCGTGCTCACCGAAGCCTGGGTGAACAGCAACTACGCCGAGATGCTCCGTCGCCAGCTCACGCTCGTCGCCGGCCGCAATATGGATTTCCGTCTGACCGCTTCGGTCGACGCTTCGCGCGAAGCCGCTCCGGCGCCTGCTCCGGTCGCGCGTTCTTCGCGTCAGGCCGCCACCGCTTCGCCGGCTCCGGCGATCAAGGCGAACAACACGTTTGATAATTTCATCGTTGGTCCGGAAAACGAGATGGCCCACGGCGCTTCGCTCGCCGTCGCCAAGGAACCCGGCCACTACTACAACCCGCTTTTCATCCACGGTCCGACCGGACTCGGTAAGACCCACCTGATGCACGCGATCGCCCATTCGGTCTACGCCGGCAATCCGCAGGCTCGCATCGCCTACATCTCGTCCGAGACTTTCACCAACGATTTCATCCAGGCTCTCCAGACCGGCAGCGTCGCCGCGTTCCGCCGCCGTTACCGCGAACTCGACCTGCTCTTGATCGACGACATCCATTTCCTCGCTGGCAAGGAATCCACGCAGGACGAGTTCTTCCACACCTTCAACGAGCTGCATAATAACCATAAGCAGGTGGTCCTCACGAGCGACCGCCCGGCCTCCGAGATCGCCAAGCTTCAGGAACGTCTCGTCTCCCGCTTCCAGTGGGGAATGGTCGCTTCCATCCAGGCCCCCGGCCTCGAGACCCGCATCGCCATCCTCCGCAAGAAGGCCGCCGCCCGTGGCCTCGACCTCCAGCCTGAGATCGCCGAGTTCATCGCCTCCCGCATCGCCCGCAACGTCCGTAACCTTGAAGGCGCCGTCACCCGTATCGTCGGTCTGACCGGCATGACCCGCAAGCCCCTCGAACTCGCCCAGGTCGAGAAGCTGCTCCATGACATCCTCGTCGAGGAAGCCAGCCACACGCTCACGGCCGAAGTCATCCAGCGCAAGGTCGCCGAGCACTACCGCATCCAGATGTCGGACATGACCTCCAAGCGTCGCATGCAGAACATCGCTTTCCCCCGTCAGGTCGCCATGTACCTCGCCACCCAGCTCACCGGCATGTCCCTCGTGTCGATCGGCCAGGCTTTCGGCGGTCGCGACCACGGTACGGTCATCCACGCCCGCAAGACGGTCGTGAATCAGATGGAAGTGGACACCAACGTGCGCCGCACGGTCGAGTATCTCCGCGCCCAGCTGTCGATGAACCGCTGATTTACGTTTGTCAGTGATGCCAACCAGGGCCCGACGTGTGTCGGGCCCTTCCTTTTGGTGGGATACAGCCGGTACCTCAGAGCATCCGGATGGTCAGCGGGAAGCGGTAGATTTTTCCTTCGGTGGCCTTCACCAGACCGATGATGGTCAGAATCAGCGAGGTGAAGCCGATTACGAACAGCATGGGGATACCGACGAGAACAAAGCAGAGCGGGATGCAGATTAGCGCGTAGATCAGGACGCTCAGCTGGAAATTCAGCAGTTCCCGGCCTTGGATGTTGATGAAGGAGCTTTCATCTTTCTTGATCAGCCAGACGATAAGGGGGCCGATGAGGCTGAATCCCACGAGGCTGAGGACATGCATGATCAGTCCGAGGTTCTTCTCGTCCTGCGTGGGGGTGGGGTCGGCGGGGAGGGAGGGCGGTTGCATGGAGGGTTCATCGCCTATTCCCGACTCCATGGCTAGACTTTCCCTCCTTGAGCAAGGTCTTGCTTCTCTCGTGAGGTCGGTCTTCATAAGGACGTTCCTTCCTAGTCTTTCCCAGGGGAGTCCGTGACCGGACTGAGATGAGGCTTGGCCTCGAACCCTCGTACCTGATGCGCCTCGGCGCCGTAGGAAGCGGATCGTGCAGCCCATAACATCCCCGTTTCCGCGAACCTTTCAGGTCCGCGCGGACAGCCTTTCCTCCGGCACACCCTCCCTCCAACCCTCTATTTCCCATGGTCTCCGACAACAAGCCCGCCAACTTCCCGAACTCGACCCGTGTTTACGTGCCGGGCTCGCGCCCAGACATCCTCGTGCCGATGCGCGAGGTGAAGCTGGCCGATACCTCCCGCCCGGACGGTGCGAAGTCGGCCAATGAGCCGGTCCGTATCTACGACACATCCGGCCCCTGGGGCGATCCGGCCTTCCATGGCGACGTCGAGAAGGGCCTGCCCGCCATCCGTGCCGCCTGGATCCTTGAACGCAGCGACGTCGAAGCCGTCGCGGGTCGCGAGCTGAAGCCCGAAGACGATGGTTACCTTTCCTGGAAGCACGCCGAGACCGCCCAGCGTGCGACCTCCCGCAATCGCCTCGTCCAGTTCGACCGCGCCGATCGTAAGGTCTATAAGGGCAAGCCCGGGCAGCGTCCGACCCAGCTGGCCTACGCCAAGCAGGGCATCATAACCCCGGAGATGGAGTACATCGCCATCCGCGTTAACAGGCGCCTCGCCGCCGCCCAGGCCGTTTCGACCCGTCGCCATGACCTGACCTTCCAGCACAAGGGAGAGTCCTTCGGCGCCGCCATTCCGAAAGTCATCACCCCGGAGTTCGTCCGTTCCGAAGTCGCCCGCGGTCGCGCCATCATTCCGGCTAACATCAATCACCCCGA
>SXGQ01687446.1_pt1 | contig 16969 bp, 9 predicted proteins | sample 3178371 | NCBI WGS metagenome assembly SXGQ01 (sample SAMN11356859, study PRJNA531348) | freshwater metagenome | isolation source: freshwater sample F1-20 | place: China: Fuxian Lake, Yuxi | collected 2017-12-25
GGGCCAGGGCGACATCCACTACCGCTTCGTGCTCGACGTCCCGAAGGACCTCACCAAGGAGCAGCGCAAGGCCGTCGACGCGCTGAGCAAGGTCATGAACGGCAACCCGCGCGCGGCGCTGTTCGCGCACGAGAAGAAGGCCAGCTGATGTCGACGCCGCGCCGCCGCACGACGACGCGTGTCGAGGTCTCCCACGACCGCGGGGTCTTCATGATCAGCGTCGCCGCCGAACTCGCGGAGATGCACCCGCAGACGCTGCGCATGTACGAGCAGCGCGGCCTCATCGAGCCCAAGCGCTCGCCGAAGGGCACGCGCCTGTACTCGCAGGCGGACGTGGAGCGCCTGCGGCGCATCCAGCAGATGACTGCCGAGCTGGGCCTGAACCTTGCGGGCGTCGAGAAGGTCCTCGAGCTCGAGGAGCAGCTCGAGCGCACGCGTCGCAAGGTCGAGCAGCTGGAGGCCCGGCGCGAGGAGCTCGAGGCGGAGGTCCAGGCGCTCGAGGCCCGCGCGCGCCAGGCGCGCGCGGACATCGTGCTCTACAAGGACGTCGCCGACGCGCTCAAGCCGCGCCGGTAGCCGTCCGGCTCAGCCGGTGATGGTGAACGTCACCCGCTGGCGCTCGCCGGGATTCAGCGACGCGTCGACCGGGACGAGGTCGGCCGTGTAGTCGCCCGGGGTCAGCGGGAGGCCGATGAGCCGCCCGTCGAATGCCAGGTCCAGGCCGCCCGCGACCGTCGGGTACAGCTTGAACCCGACGAGCCGCCCGCTCCCCGCCCGGCGGACCGTGACCGTGAGGGCCGCGTCCTCGACCTGCGGGTACTTCAGCGTCGATCCGGCTGCTCGGGTGAAGCGGTCGGGCACGAACGCGGGGCCGCTCTCCCCGGACTCCACGTCGGTGAACGGAGGGAACACGCGCGGCGCGACGCGGTCACGGCCGTGGGTCAGCAGGTATGCGCCGCCGGAGAACATCTTCCCTCCGACGGGGAGGCTGGTCGACCCCAGCACGAGGTCCGGCCTGCGGTCGCCGTCGACGTCGCCTGCCGACGCGATCGAGTATCGGACGGTGAACCCGAGCAGCGCGTCCGGCAGCCCGGGGACCTCGGCCTGCGTGCGGGCGTCGATGGTCGCCGGCGCGGGCCGGCCACGGATGACGCGCAGCTTGCCGATCGTGCCCTCGGCGTTCGCGGTCCGGACGACGAGGTCGGCCCGGCCGTCGCGGTTCTGGTCGCCGGCGGCGCTGTGGGTCGCCTCGAAGACGTTCGTGATCCGCACCACGGGTGTGGAGGCCACGTCGATCGTCCCCGGCGCTGCGCGACCCGGCACCACGGTCACGGCGAAGTCGCTGTAGGCCGGGGTGTAGGCGATGTCGGCGATGCCGTCGCCGGTGATGTCCCCGACGCCGTCGACGGGGGTCTTCACCGTGTCGTCCTCGGTCACGATCCGCTGACCGCGGTCGCCGAGGTTCTCGACGTCGAGCTCTTCCCGGGTCTCGGCGCCGAACACGACGCTCAGCGTGCCGGCGTTGCCTTCGTCAGGCGCGACGAGCGCGTCGGCGAGGCCGTCGGCGTTGACGTCGCCCACGTTGGCGACCGAGCCGAGCGGCACGGGCGACGCGATGACCGCGACCCGCGTCTCGTCCTCGTTGGCGAGGTCGATCTGCTCGACCCGCGGGCCGCCGTAGAGGATCGTGGCGCCGGCGAGCTGGCCGCTGCCGAAGGAGGTGTCGGGGCTGCGCGGGAAGACGACATCGTCGTACCCGTCGCCGTCCATGTCGCCGACGCCGCGCGCCGGGGCGGTGCCTGAGGCGCTGGCAACGCGGGTGAAGCGCGCGCTCGGCTCCCCCATGATGTCGACCTCGGCGGTGCTCGGGCTGCCGTACACCAGGGTTGGAGGCGCGAAGAAGGACGTCACCAGCACGTCGGCGTACCCGTCGGCGTCGACATCGCCGGCGCGCGTCAGCGTGGGCCCGGTGATCGAGCCACGTGCCTTGATGGTGAACCCGCCGGATGCGAGGGCGGCGGTGCGGCGGACCCCGGACGGCTGGCCGCCGAAGATGACCCTGCTGCGGGCGGTGGCGTTGAAGTCCGCGGACTCCGCCTGGTCGGACACGGCGACATCGTCACGCCCGTCGCCATTGACGTCACCCAGGCCGTCGACCACCGCGCCGGTCAACGCGCTCTGCAGGTCGAACTCCTCGTCAGCGACAGTGCCCTGCATCGGCTCGCCCTCGTACAGCGAGGTGCCGGACAGGCCGGCGCTGGCCGGGGCGGCGAGCAGCAAGGCGGTGGCGGTGGTGAGCAGGGCGAGGCGCGCAGTGCGGGTGCGCCCCGGCACCCGAGGTCGAGTGGTCATCGAGGCTCCTGACGTGGGAAGACTGACACGTCATTCCTATCGTGATGACGTGCGTTCTCGGTGAATCCCGTTCAGCGGCTCCCGGCCGGGTAAGTCAGATAACGAACAAAATCTGAAACGGCTACTGTGGGGACCCTGCCTGTCCTGTTCCCGACCCGCAGGGGGTCACCGTGCGCACTCGCGCCATCGCTCGTTCTCTCATCGCCGCCGCCGCATGCGCGGCAGGTGCGTCACCCGCGCACGCGGATGTCGCGCCGCTCGACATCCGCGGCACGATCACCGACGCCGCGGGTACCCCCACGGCCGCGACCGTCGGGCTCTATGTCTCCAGCGATCCGGCGCGCACACCGGTCGCGACGACGACCACCGCGCCCGACGGGACGTACGCGTTCCAGCTTCCCGCACCCGACCTCGTGCGTCAGGCGGTGGAGACCGAGGGCGCAGCGAACCTGTTCGTCGTCGCACTCAGCGACCGGGCCGCCGTCCCGCGCTTCTTCGTCTGGCGCCCCGAGGGCCTCGTGACGCGCGGCGCTCTGCTGCGTCAGGCCGCGCCGCCCGTCACGCAGGACGTCGTGCTCAGCCCCTCCTCACCCGGCGCGCTGAAGCGCAAGCCGGGTGCGAAGCGCCAGCAGGCGACCGTGTGCATCGCGATGTCGGCGGGCGAGACCGGGGCGAAGCTCACTCCCGTCGCGGAGGTGTGGATGACCCGCAACATCAACGCCGCGTTCTCGATGACCACGGCGTCGCAGATCGAGGTCTCCGCCTCGGCCGGCGGGAAGGCCGGCTTCCAGGCGCTTGAGGGGCGCGGCAGCGGCGCGTCGGCCAAGCGCGTCCTCGGGCCGAAGGAGAGCCGCGAGATCGTCGCGGGCGTGAAGTACCAGCGCAAGCAGCTGGTCTGCGGCGGGTTCAAGACCGGCAAGCCGTACATCGTGGGCGGCAGGTGGACCGGCAGCCTGCAGAAGCGCAAGGTGCTCCCGTCGCGCGCGTGGTGCCGCAAGCGCAATCGCGCGGAGATGGCGTTCGTCGTCAATCCCGGCGACGAGGTGGTCCGCGACAGGAGCGCGACGTCCACCTTCTCGGCCGGCGTGAACGTGGACGGCGTCGGTGGCGTGGACGTGAAGTCGACGTACACGCGCGGCATGCAGACGACCTGGAGCGCGGACAGCCGCAAGAACCTCGAGCGGCCGCTGTGCTCGCAGGCGGCGGGCGTCAGCTTCATCGACGCACAGCGCGTCTACGCGGGCCCGAACCGCCGCCGGTGAGCGGGCGGACCCTCATCGCGGTGGCTGTCGCCGCCGGTGCCGTCGCGTCGTGCGGCGGCGACACCGGAGACGTCGTCGCCCCCGACGGGCCGCTCGAGGCGGCGGCGACGGCGTTCACCGCGTCGACCGCGCTGGTCCCGGGCCGCCCCGTCAGCGCCGGGCTGTTCGTCGTCCGCCCCAGTGACGACACAGGTGACGCGCCCATCGTGCTGGAGCGGGTGCGGCTGGCGTCGGCGAGTCCCGAGGTCCGCCTCGTCGGGGCGGTCGTCGCCGGGCCGGACCGCCCGATGGGCGCCTTCACCGCCGAGCGCCGCTGGCCGCCGTCGGTGCGGTTCACGGGCGTGGCCGCACCCGTCAAGGGCTACGCGATCCCCACGACCGAGCGAGCGCGACGGACCGGAACGCTCGTCGTGCTCGGGCTCCAGGCCGAGGACCTCGGCCGGTTCGAGGTGCGCGAGGTCCGCGTGGACTACCGCCGGGGCGACGAGCGCTTCAGCGAGCGCATGCCCATGCGCTTCTCCCTACAGGTCGACCGGAGGTACCCCTGATGCTGCGACGCACCCTGATGACGCTCCTGACCGCCGGGGTCTTCCTCGTTCCGGTCCCCGCCCAGGCGGGGATCGTCGGCGTGCCTGCGTCGTCGGAGATCCCGAGCCGCAACTGCAGCTCGCCGTGCACCGGGCGCTACACCATCAACGCGCCGAGCGCCGGCGCGGAGTTCACCGTCGACCCTGTGAGCGGGCGGCAGTTCAGCCACGGCGAAGCGGGCTGGGTCGATCTGCCGTCGGGATTCGACGAGTGGGAGTACACCGGGCGAGCGCAGGGCTACCGCGTGGTCCTCGATTTCCCGGGCAGCAACACGCGGCAGGAGTGGGGCATCGTCGTGTGCCGCCCGGCTGCGCCCTCGGAGAACCGGGTATGCGCGGGCAACGCGCCGATCGTGCCGTGGATGGGCTCGCCCGTCGCCTACGACCTGCCGACGCCGAGCATGCGCGTCCGGGCGGTGCTGCGGTACGGCGGCAGCTCCGGCAACGCGGCGGTCGCCGGGGTCATCCTGCGGGGCCGGGCCGCGTGGGTCGCGGTCGACAACGAGGCCCCGGCGCTCAACGCGCTGCTCGCCGGCCGGCCGCTCGGGGACGGGATGGTGATCGGGGGCGGCGACGACGCCACCGGCCGGGGCGCCGAGCTGACGGTCGACGCGACCGACAACATCGGCGAGCCCGGCCTGGGTGCGCGGCTCGACAGCTCCCCGCTCGGGCTGGCAGACGGGATGGCCCGGGTGCCGGACGGCCGCCGCACGGTCATCGCGCAGGCGTGCGACGCCAGCAGTCCGGCCAACTGCACCGAACGCGCGGCGAGAGTCACGATCGACACGGCTCGCCCCATCGTCTCCCTGCCGCCACTCACCGCGTCGCGGGAGGAGCGTCCGGAGGTCACCGTCGAGGTCCGTGACCCGGAGACCAGCGGCTTCGCCTCGGGCATCGCGAGGTTCGCATTGCAGATCGGCGAGCAGCAGGTCGACGCCGACGTCGAGCGGGACAAGGCCGTCGCGCGGCTGCGGCCGCGCGAGCCGCTGCCCGAGGGCCGGTACCCGCTGGCGGTCCTGGCGACCGACGCCGCAGGCAACACGAACGATCCGGGCGAGGGCCGCGAGCTCGTCGCCGATCGCACGCCGCCGTCGGTCGCACCCGCACTCCCGGTGCCGAGGACGACGGTGGTCGACCGGCCGGAGGCCGTGGTCGCGGCTGCGACCGACAACATGGGGTTCGCGTCGACGACGCTGCTGGTCGACGGCGGCGTCGTGCCTGCGGAGCTGGACGATGTCGCGGGACGGCTCGCGTGGTACCCGGACGGAGGCCTCTGCCCGGGCCGGCACACGGTCGAGGCGATCGGGACCGATCTCGCGGGACACACGGACCGCACCCGATGGTCGTTCCGGGTGCGAGGCGAGCAGACCGCCGCATGCCGGCGGCAGGCGTGCCTGCTGCGCCGTTCGGCGACGAAGCGCGCGGTCCGCGCCGTGGTCCGCGCGCGCAAGTCGCTGCGGGCCGCACGCAAGTACGGGACCCGGAAGCGGATCGTGCGCGCGAAGCGCACCCTCCGCGTCAAGAAGCGCACGCTCAGCACCGCCCGCCGCACGGAGCGGCGAGTCTGCCGTCGCTGACGCGCCGAACGGCAGATCCACGTCGCCCTGGCAACGTGGATCTGCCGGTCAGCGTGGTCTAGGCGCCGGTGGTCACGCGGACGTTCTTCACCGCGTGCCGGTTGGTCAGGCCACCGGTCGCGGCGCTGAACCCGACCAGCACCTTCGCCGGGACGGCCATGGCCTGCGTGACCGTCACCCCGCCGTCGATCACGGCGGTGACGGTCGTCGGCGTGACGGTCACCTTCACGCGCTTCGTCGTGTTCTGCAGCGGCGTGAGCAGCGGCGTGGTGCTGACCCAGTTCAGGGTCTGCCACTCGCCCGCCTTCGCGCCGTCGCTGATGCCGAGGCTGCTGCTCGGGTAGGTCGACATGCCGACCGCGATGCCGGGGATGCCACCGAAGCCGAGCGACCCGCCACCGCCGCCGACCGCGGTCGGGGTCGCACCCTTCGACGGGTCGGCGAGGATCATCGCGAGGCCGTCGGCACCGGTGCCATCGGCGATCGTCGCGTCGAACTCGACGGTCAGGCCCTTGGCCGTGTCGACGGCGGTCGGGTAGAACGCCGTCCCCTTCGCGTCATACGCGGCGGGCGTCAGCTGCAGCGTGTCGCTGGCGATCGAGGACGTGCCGTTCAGCTGCCAACCGCCTGCGGCCGGGTCCGGCACCGTCGAGGCCGGCGGGTCGGTCGGCGGCGGGTCCGTGGGCGGCGGGTCGGTCGGGGGCGGCGTGGTGACGCCCCCGGAGACCACGAGGTCACGGATCTCGTGGCGGTTCGTCAGCCCGCCCGTCGAGGCGCTGAAGCCCAGCAGGACGCGGCTCGGAACCGCAACCGGCTGGGACACGGTGGCCCCGTCGACCGTGGCGGTCATCGTGCCGCCCGAGATCGTGACCCGGACGCGGCGGGTCGTGTCCTGGAGCGGTGAGGGCAGGAGCGCCGTGCCGAGCCAGTTCAGGGTCTGCCAGGCGCCGGCCTTCGCGCCGTCGCTGATGCCGATGGTGCTCACGGGGTAGCTCGTTACGCCGACGCCCACACCGGGGATGCCGCCGAAGCCCAGCGAGCCGCCGCCGCCACCGAGCGACGTCGGCGTGGCGCCCTTCGACGGGTCGGCGAGGATCAGGGCCAGGCCGTCGGCGCCCGAACCCCCGGCGAACGTCGCGTCGAACTCGACCGTCAGCCCGCCGCTCGTGTCGAGCGCGGTCGGGTAGAACGCGCTGCCCTTCTGGTCGGGCTGCGCCGGCGTCAGCTGCAGAGCCGAGCCGGCGATCGTCGCGACGCCGTTGAGCTGCCAGCCGCCGGCGGCGGGGCTCGGCACCGAGCTCGCCGGCGGCGGGGGCGGCGGGGTGGGCGCCTTGGACAGGGCGAGTCGGAGGGTGCTGCCGCTGCTCGGGGTCAAGACGAGGTTTCCGTCGACCGTGCCGCGCGTGAGCGTCAGCGTGGTCTCAGCGCCGGCCGCGACGGTGAACGGCGCGCCCGGGCCGGCGGTCTGTGCCCAGCCCGCGCCGGGGAGCGCGACCGACTGGATCGTCCCCGTGGCGGTGCCGGTGTTGGCGACCTTGACGGTCACCTGCTCGTCGGTCTGCCCGGTGGCGGTCAGCGCGAGCTTCGGCGCGGGCGTCGCGGCGAAGGTCGGCACGACCTCCTTGAGGTTCAGCGAGTCGGTGCGCGGCACCTGGATGCGGATGTACCGCGCGCTGCGGCCGAGCGAGACGTTGACCGTCGAGCCCACGGAGCTCGGCAGCTGCTTGGCCGTCACCCCGGCCTGGGCCCGCGTGCCGGCGACGGTGGTCGAGGTGAACGGCTGATCCGATGCGTACACCCAGGCCGAACGCAGGCGCTGGCGATTCGTCGTCGTGTCCGTGCGGTTGTGGATCGTGATGCTCTCGACCTGACGCGAGCGGCCGAAGTCCAGCTGCCACCACGGCTCGGACTGCGACTTCGTCACGACACCGAGGGCATTCGTGTCGCCGTCGTAGCCCTTCCACGCCGGGTACTGCGAACCGTTCTGCGAGCTCGCGGTCGCGGTCGTGTGCGGCGTGCTGTCGGCGGCCGGGTCGATGCGGACGATCGCCGCCTTCGACGGGACACCGGCGCTGTCGACCAGGAACACCATGTACGAGCCGGCCGGCGTCGTGTTGCCGTTGCTCGGCACGTCGACGGAGACCTGGTCGCCGTTGACCGACACGTCGAGCGGGACGAACGCGCTGGAGAAGTCGTACTGGTGGGTCGTCGCCGACAGGCGGACGAGCGACGCCTTGCGGATCGACGCGGCCTGCGGGGAGCGGAACGTCATGCGCTCGCCCCACGAGGAGGACTGCGGCGCGGCCGTGATCTGCGGCCGCGGCGCGAGCTCGCCGGAGCCGTCCTTCTTGTAGAGGTACGGCGGCGAGAAGTACGCGCCGTTGTACTCGTTGGCGTTCGAGCCGTTGATCGACGTGCCCGCCGACCACACGCGGCCGTCCGGCAGGAGTGCGGCGACCGAGTGGTACTGGCGCTGGCGCGGCGTGTTCGCCATCGACGTCCACTGGCCCGTCTCAGGTGACCAGCGCTCGGTGCCGTAGACCGGCGTGCCGTACGTCTCGCTGCCCGACGAGTTGCCGCCGATGACGATGGCCGAGCCGTCCGGCAGGGTCACGGCGGTGCCGGTGATGTGCGGGTCCTTCGTCGCGCCGGTGGCCCTCGGGACGGGGCGGCCGCCGGTGGAGACGTCGAGGAGGTACGTCTCCTTCGACGTGCCGCCGGTGATGCCGAGCATGGTGTACGGACCGACCATGGTGGCCGTCATCCGCAGACGCTGCTGGAGCAGCGTCTGGTCGTCGGCGCCGGTGAGCGTGCCGTTGCCGTTGATGTCGAGGATCTGGCGGGTCGGGTTGTTGCTCGTCCGCAGGTCGGTGACGTTCTCGATGGTGAAACGGCCGTCGGGCATCCGCAGGGCGAGCGGGTACCAGTCGGCGCCGAAGTTGACGTTCAGCCGGCGGTTGCGCCCGGTCTCGGCATCGACGACATCCGCGCCGCTGCCGCCACGGCCGCCGAGCGCGACGATGTCGCCGTTGCGGTTGATGCTCCCGCCGCCGTACCAGCGGCCCGTCGACAGGGTCGACCAGGTCCCGAAGGTCTTGGACTCCGGGTCGTAGATCTGCACGAGGTCGCTGTTGACCGTGTCGTTGCCGCCGCCGGTGATCGCGACCTTGCCGTCGGGCAGCGTCGTGATGAGCGGGCAGAAGACCGATGCCGGGGCGATGTTCGTGCTGCGGGTGATCGTGCCCGTCTCGGGATCGAGGATCATCGCCTTGCCGTTGTTCGGCGAGATCGAGTGCGGCGTCCCCGGGTCGGCCTGGTCCCAGGCCACGATCTTGCCGTCAGGCGTGACCGCAGCGGAGATCGGGACGACGGGGTAGTTCTGCACCGCGCTCCAGCGACCGGTCTGCGACGGGTCGGCGTGGGCAGCGGTGGATGACGCCAGGAAGGCGGCAGCGAGAACGGCAAGCGAGAGCCAGCGTGTGAGCACCGAGGGCACCTATGCGATCGGGAGGTAAGGCCGTCACACGTGCGCTGGGACGTTGCGTGCGATGGAACTTGAGAGACGCGACTGACCGGGTTGGACCCGCCGGCCGAAGCGTTACACCAGAAACGTGAACCATACCGCTGACGCGCCGAAACACCAAGGACGCACGCCGCGTTGCGCGGCGAGCGTCCAGACGGCTCAGCCCGAGACGGTCAGATTGCTGATCGCGTGGCGATTCGTCAGGCCGCCGGTCGAGGCCGTGAAGCCCAGCAGGACCCGCTCGGGCACGGTCGCGGCATGGGTGACGGTGAGCCCGCCGTCGATCGAGGCGGAGATCGAGGTGCGCGTCAGCGTGACCTTCACGCGCCGCGTCGTGTTCTGCAAGGGGGTGCCGAGCGCCGCGGCCGCGCGCCAGTTCAGCGTCTGCCACGCGCCGGCGAGCGCGCCATCGCTGATGCCGATGAAGTTGCCCTGGGACTGCGTGCCGTTCGGGAAGCTCGAGAGCGCGACCGCCCAGCCGGGAATCCCGCCGAAGCCGAGATGGCCGCCGCCGCCGCCGATGCTGCTGGGCGTCGCCCCGCGCGCGGGGTCGGCGAGCGCGAGCGTGAGCCCGTCTGCGCCCGAGCCGTCGGCGACCGTGGCCTCGTACTCCACGGTGATCCCGGTACCCACGGTGACGGGCGTGGGGTAGAAGGCGCTGCCCTTCTGATCCGCCGCCGCGGCGGTGAGCTGCAGCGCGCCGCCGGTGATCGTCGACGACCCGTTCAGCTGCCAGCCGCCCGCGGCCGGGTCGGGGACGGAGCTCGGCGGGGGCGGCGGAGGCGGCTCGACGATGCCGCCGCGCACGTCGACGTCGCTGATGGCGTGACGGTTCGTCAGCCCGCCGGTCGCCGCGCTGAACCCGAGCAGCAGGCGGTTCGGCAGGTCGACGGCACGGGTGATCATCGGCACGCCGTCGAGCGCCACGGTGACCGTGCCCGCAGCGATCGTCACGCGCACCGTGCGGGTGGTGTTCTGCAGCGGGGTGAGCAGCGGCGTGGTCTGCAGCCAGCTCAGCGTCTGCCACGCGCCGGCCTGCGCGCCGTTGCTGAGGCCGACGTAGTTGCCGCTCGTCTGGGTCCCGTTGGGGAAGCTGCCGAGCGCGACGGCCCAGCCGGGGATCCCGCCGAAGCCGAGATGCCCGCCGCCGCCGCCCATGCTGACCGGGGTCGCGCCGCGGGCGGGGTCGGCGAGGATCATCGTCAGGCCGTCGGCGCCGCTGCCGGAGTCGATGGTCGCGTCGAACTCGATCGTCAGCCCCGAGGCGGTGTCGAGCGCCGTGGGCCAGAACGCGGTGCCCCGCTGGTCCGACGTCGGGGCGGTGAGCTGCAGCGCGCCGCCGGTGATCGTGGAGGAGCCGTTGAGCTGCCAGCCGCCCTCGGTCGGGTCGGGCACGGCGCTGGGCTCGGGATCCGGGTCGGGCACGGGCGCCTTCGCCAGCGCGAGGCGCAGCACACCGCCGGCCGTAGGCGTCAGCACGAGGTCCCCGTCGACGGTCCCGCGGGTGAAGGCCAGCGTCTGCTCGGCGCCGGCACCGACGGTGAAGGGCGCGCTCGGGCCGCTGACCTGTGCCCAGCCGGCACCCGGAACCGCGACCGTCTGGATGGTCCCGCCGGCGTTCCCGGTGTTGGCGACCTTGACCGTCACCTGGGTGTCGGTCTCGGCGGTCTTCGTCAGCGCGAGGTTCGCGGTGGGCGCGGGCGGTGCCTTCTCGAGCGCCAGGCGCAGGGCGGAGCCGGTGCTCGGCGTCAGGACCAGGTCGCCGTCGACCGAGCCGCGGGTGAGCGTCAGCGTGGTCTCTCCGCCCGCAGCGACGGCGAACGGCGCGGCCGGGCCGCCGACGCGCGCCCAGCCGGCACCCGGGAGGGCGACGGACTCGATCGTGCCGGTGGCGTCGCCGGTGTTCGCGACCTTGACGGTCACCTGGGTGTCCGTCTGCCCGACCTTGGTCAGTGCGAGATTCGGGGCCGGAACAGGCGGTGCCTTCTCCAGCGCGAGCCGGAGCGCCGCGCCGCTGCTCGGCGTCAGGACGAGGTCACCGTCGACCGTGCCCCGCGCCAGGGTCAGCGTGGTCTCCGCCCCGGCCGCGACGACGAACGGCGCGCTCGGGCCGCCCGTCTGCGACCACCCCGCACCCGGGAGCGTGACGGACTGGATCGTCCCGGCGCCATCGCCGGCGTTCGCGATCCGCACGCCGATCTGCGTCGACGACTGCCAGAGCCGCGAGACCGACAGGTCGGCGACCGGGGGTGGTGGGGCCTTGTCGAGCGCCAGCCGGAGCGCCGCGCCGGTGGCGGGGGTGAGCACGAGGTCGCCGTCGACGCTGCCTCGCGCCAGCGTCAGCGTCGTCTCCGAGCCTGCGGCGACGGTGAAGGGCGCGCCGGGGCCGCCCGTCTGGCTCCAGCCGCCGCCGGGCAGGCCGACCGACGCGATCGTCCCGGGGCCCGTCCCCGTGTTCGTCACCTTCACGGTCACCTGGGTGTCGGTCTGGCCGACCTTCGCGACGCCGAGGTTCGGTGCCGCGACGGTGCCGAACTTCGGCACCACCTCGCGCAGGTTCAGGTGCTCGGGGTGCGGGAGCTGAATCCGGACGTACCGCGCCGAGCGGTTGAGGTTCACCGTCACGGTCTGCGGCTGGATCCCGGGCAGCTGGATCGCCGTCACCCCGGGCTGGGCCTGGGTCTCGGCGATCGAGGTGGACGTGAACGGCTGGTCGGATGCGAAGACCCAGACGTTGCGCGTGCGGGACTGGAAGCGATCCGTCCGCGTGTAGATCGTGATGTTCTCGAGCGAGCGGGAGCGGCCGAAGTCGACCTGCCACCACGGCTCCTTGTCGACCAGCGTGTGGATCCCGTTGAAGTCGCCGTTCTTGCTGTTCGTCGTGTCGCCGTCGAGCGCCTTCGACGCGTTGAGGGCCCGCAGCTGGGAGCTCTGCGTCGCGATGACGTCGGGCGTCTCGTTGCTCGTCGGGTCGACGCGGATGACCGGCGCCTTCGACGGCACGCCCGCGCTGTCGGTCAGGAACAGCATGTACTGGCCGGCGGGGATCGTGTTGCCGTTCGACGGGACGGTCATGGAGACCCGGTCGCCGCTCACCGTGACGTCGAGCGGGACGAAGGTCTGATCGAACGAGTACTGGTGCGTGTTCGCGGCCAGCCGGATCAGCGAGGCCTTGCGGATCGATGCCGCCTCAGGCGAGCGGACGGAGAACGTCTCGCCCCATGCGACGGACTTCGGCGCGTCCTGCACCGTGGGGCGGTCGGCGAGCTGGCCTGAGCCGTCCTTCTTGAAGTGGTTCGGCGGCGTGAAGAACGCGCCGTTGTACTCGTCGACACCGCGGGCGGACGTGCCGGCGGACCACACGCGCCCGTCCGGCAGGAGCGCCGACACGGAGTGGTACTGACGCTGGCGCGGGCTGTCCTCCATGCTCGTCCACTGGCCGGTGGCGGGCGACCACAGCTCCGGGGTCATGACCGGGATGCCGGTGGTCTCGCTGTTCGAGGCGTTGCCGCCGATCACGAGCGCGGAGCCGTCGGGCAGCGTCACCGACGTGGCCGTGATGCGCGGGAACTTCAGCGTCCCCGACGGCTTGGCGACCGGCGTTCCGCTGGAGACGTCGAGCGTGTAGCTGGTCTTCAGCGTTCCCCCGCCGATGGCGAGCATCGTGTACGGCCCGACCATCGTGCTCGTGAGCCGCAGACGGGACTGCAGCAGCGAGCGGTCGCTGACGTTCGTCAGCGTTCCCGCGCCCGCGGAGTTCAGGATCGCGCGCTGCGGCTGCGTGGTCTGCGAGATGCTCTCGAGCGTGAACCGCCCGTCGGGCATGCGCAGGAGGTGCGGGTAGTACCAAGCGCCGAAGTTCACGCTGGACAGCCGCCGCGACACGCCGGTGGCCTTGTCGATGACGTCCGCGCCGTTCCCGCCGCGCCCGCCGAGCGCGACGATGTTGCCGGCCTTGTCGATCTGCCCGCCCGGGTACCAGCGTCCGCGCGACATCGTGCCCCACGCGCCGAAGGTCTTGGACTCGGGGTCGTAGATGACGTTGCGGTCGCTGTTGTACGTCTCGTTGCCGCCGCCCATGAGTGCGACCTTGCCGTCGGGCAGGGTGGTGATGAGCGTGCAGAAGACCGAGGTGGGCGCGAGGTTCGCGCTGCGCCCGATGACGCCGCGGTCCGGGTCGATGATCATGGCCTTGCCGTTGTTCGGTGAGAGGCCGTGCGGTACCCACGGGTCGGCCTGGTCCCACGCGACGATGTTGCCGTCGGGCATGACGGCCGCGGAGATCGGGATCGCCGGGTACTGCTGCAGGGCACTCCATCGCCCGGTCTGGGCTGGGTCCGCCGCGGCGGCGACGGTCGCGGTGGCCGCGGTGACGGCGAGGAGGCCCGTGACGGTCGAGAGAAGTCGAGCAAGCACGGAATCTCGGACCGTAGCACCAGAAGACGGTCTTGCGAAATGAATCATGTTCTGCTGCGACAGGGTGTCCAAAACGACCCTGTTGGCGGGCATTTTGTTCTGGACGGTGCTCCGCGCGGCGTGGCGCTCGTCCACGCCGCGCGGGTGATGAGTGATCTCGAACTGCGTGCGGTCAGCCGGCCGTGACGACGACGTTCGACACGGCATGCCGCTGGTAGGCGCCGCCGGTCGCGGCGGTGAACATGAGCCGGGCGCGGGAGGGCAGGGCGACGGGGTGGCGCAGGCGTTCCACGCCGTCGATCGACACCACGACGGTGCCGCCGCTGCTGACGACCTTCACCCGTGTCGTGCGGCCGCGCAGTGTCACGCCCGGGTCGGCGGTCTTGGCCCAGGTCAGGCCGTTCTTGTTCGCGCCGTTCGTCAGGCCGATGAAGTTCGCCGACGGGTCGTTGCGGCCCTTCCACGTGTCGAGCGCGATCGCCGCCCCCGGGAGGCCGGCGAACCCGAGCCCGGCGCCGCCGGTGCCGAGCGCGTTCAGCATCACGCCCTGGTCGATGTCGGCGAACCCGATGGTCAGGCCCTCGGCGCCGGTCCCGTCGGTGATGGCGGCGTCGAACTCGACCGTGAGCTCGCGCGCGTCCACCGGCGTGGGGTACAGGACGGCGCCGCGTCGTGCCGGGCTTGCGGGCGTCAGCTCGCCCGGGCGTGCCAGGAGCGCGGCGTCACCCGTGGAGATCCACCGCGGGAACTCCGTCGGGTACGGCTCGGCCTCCGGCGACGGGATTGTGGGGGTCGCGGCCAGGGAGATGCGCAGCGGCGCACCGGTGTCGCGCGTGATCACCAGGTCCCCGCTCGCGGTGCCGCGGCGCAGCGTGAGGGTCGCGCTCGCGCCCGGGGCGAGCGGGAACGGCGCATCCGGCCCGGCGGTCTTCTCCCATCCTGCGCCCGGGAGCGTCAGCGACGTGACCTCGCCGGCGCCCTGGCCGTCGTTCGTCACGCGCACCGTGACGTCGGTGTTCGTCTCGGCCGTCTTCGTCGCCGTGATCTGGCTGGGTGGTGCGGGTGTCTCGCCCGTCGCGAGCACGATGTGCGCGGTCGCCTGCACGTTGCTGCCGGTCTTCCGATTGGAGACGGCCACGAGGTCTGCGCGTCCGTCGCCGTTGAAGTCACCGGCTGCCCCGAGGGTGATCAGGCCGAGATCGGGGAGGCCGTCGATCGTCGGCAGGGCCGTCGCGGTGGTGGCGGCGGGCGGGGTCGTGCCGGGCTGCAGGCGGATGTCGGCCGGGCTCTCGCCGGGGATGTTCGTGAACTCGAAGTCACCGCGCAGGACCGCCAGGTCCTGGCGGCCGTCGCCGGTGAAGTCTCCGGCCGGCTGGAGATCCCCCGGCCAGGGGAACCCGGCGGTGCCTCCGTCATCGAGCACCTGTGCCGGCGCGGTGAGCGGATCGATCGTGCTGGCCGTCCGGCTCCCGGGGACGATCATCATGCGCGCGGTCCCGCGCAGCCGTCGCAGCCCGATGTCGTCGATGCCGTCGCCGGTCGTGTCGCCGATCCTGACGCCGACGAACCCGTTGTCGCTGCCACCGGGGATCGTGATCGCCGGCTGGCTGATCGTGGCGGTGGAGATCGCGGTGGCTCCGGCGCGGCCCAGCAGGATGTGCCGGGTGCGCGCGGCGACGCTGAGGTCGTCGCGCCCGTCGCCGTTGACGTCGCCGACGGGCCGCGCCTCGTCCTCGGCGACCACGCACCTTCCGATCCCGAGGTAGTACAGCGCCGGGCAGGTCTTGGCCCCCGTCAGGCCGATGAGCCGGCTCGACGCCGTCCACGCATCGATCGCTCCGAGGCGCGTCCCGCCGCGAAGGATGACGCTGCCGGACTCCAGCAGCCGGGAGCTGCTGCGCCCGCGCCGCAGGAGGACGTCGTCGAAGCCGTCGCCGTCGAAGTCCCCGATGCCCGTATCTCCAGACACGCCAAACCCAGCCCCGGTCGCGATGGTCGTGACGCGCGGCCCGGCCGTCCGCGGAACCGCTGAGAGGTCGGGCGCGCCGTAGACGATGACGCTGGGCGTCCCGGTGACGACGATGTCGTCGAAGCCGTCGCGATCGACATCGCCCGCCGCGGCGACATCGAGAAAGCCCGCCAGGAACCCGGCGGGCTCGGTCCTCGGGACGAAGAGCTGGATGCCCTCGCCGTTCGCCGGAGGCGTACGCCGGCCGAGGATGAGGGTCACGTTGTCGACGTTGCGGTTGTCGTTCAGGACGGTGACGTCGTCGAAGCCGTCGCCGTTGACGTCTCCGACGCCGGTGGCGCGGTCGCCGAAGTGGGTGTACGTCGACTCGAGCGGGCCGTCGACGCGCATCGCGGGCTCGAACGCCGCGGCTGCAGCCTGGTCTGCTGCGGCGGTGATCGCGATGGCACTCGCGACAAGTGCGCGGATGGCGTGGCGGCGCATGGTCCCCCCCTGGACGTTGGCGGCCCGGGACAGCGAGCCTGAGGTCACCATCAGTATCAGAATGACGCGTCGTTCTGCAACGTGCCACGATGTCCGCTGGTGACGGTTGAGAAGAAAATCTCAGTCAGCTACACTGAGATCCATATGCAGGCCGACCGTTTCACCATCAAGTCCCAGGAGGCCCTGCAGGCCGCGATCGGCCTTGCCGCCTCCCGTAACCAGCCACAGGTGCTCCCTGAGCACCTGCTCAACGTCCTCCTCGAGCAGGACGACTCCCTCGTGCCCGGGCTCCTGCGCAAGGTGGGCGTCAACACGGGTGCGCTGCGCGGAGAGGTCAACGCCGCGCTTGACGCGCTGCCCACGCTCGGGTCCCCCGAGGAGCCCACCACCGCGCCTGAGCTCATGCAGGTCCTCCGGGCCGCCGAGCACGAGATGCGCGAGCTCTCCGACGAGTACATCTCCACCGAGCACCTCCTGATCTCGCTGGCGGGTCACAACTCGAAGGCCGGCGACGCCCTGCGCGCCGCAGGCGCTCGCAAGGACGCCCTGCTCGAGGCGCTCGGCGAGCTGCGCGGCAGCCACAAGGTCACCGACCAGAACCCCGAGGACAAGGTCGGCGCGCTGGAGAAGTTCGGCCGCGACCTGACCGAGGCCGCCGAGCGCGGCGAGCTCGATCCGGTCACATGGGCGCAGCACTCGCCGTCAGCGGCGTAGGCATGCTCACACTCATGATCGTGCAGAGCGACGAATGGGGTTGGGTCTCACAACGCGCACTCATCGTGTTTGGCACTTCGGCACTA
>SXGQ01878890.1_pt1 | contig 16967 bp, 15 predicted proteins | sample 3178371 | NCBI WGS metagenome assembly SXGQ01 (sample SAMN11356859, study PRJNA531348) | freshwater metagenome | isolation source: freshwater sample F1-20 | place: China: Fuxian Lake, Yuxi | collected 2017-12-25
CTTGAAAAAGCCGTGGATTTAATCCAAAGAGTGAAGCCCAAGCTTGAAAAAGAAATAGGGAAAGACCCTGCCGATGAGTTCTTCTTCTCAGCTAGAGGATTAGTGCCGATTCTTAACAGAGTCATCCACACTTACAAAGCTGAAGGAGAAGATGAAGCAAAAAAGGAGTTTATGCTGCTTCCTCATAGTATATTCTCCTTGCTAAAAAGCATGCAACATATCTACAAGTCTCTCAACGACATGGAAAAGTCTCCAAGGTTAAAGGTTTTAATTGACCTTTTGCTTAAAGAGTACGGCTTATCTGCTGGTTTTGATACTCACGGTAGACCCATCCATGACTACAAAGCACCTCACAGAGGGGATGCTCTCCATACACCAGAAACCCGCTACGAGCAGAGAGTCGAAGCCTAATGAAATTCAAACCAGAATCCTACTTCTTAGAGAAATCTTTGGAGACTCCCATCCTTATTCTTGAGCTTCCTAGAATTCGTTCCAAATGGGCTGATTTTAAAAATTTGTTTGGGTCCTTTTCTGACATCTTTTACGCTGTAAAAGCTTGTCCGGATCCTGAGGTTTTAAGATTTCTTATAGGTGCGGGATCAAACTTTGATCTTGCTTCTGTTGGTGAGTTGGATCTGGTTTTGAGTCTAGGTGCAGATCCTAGAAAGTGTAGTTTTGGTAACACTATTAAAAAAGAGCGAGACATAGAGTACTTCTATAGCAAGGGAGTACGGCTATTTAGTACAGACTCTTTTTCTGATGTAGAAAAACTGGCAAGAAAAGCTCCGGGCGCCGATATCTTTTGTAGAATTCTAGTAGATGCTAAGTCTGCTGAATGGCCCTTAAGTAAAAAATTTGGGTGTGACGGGTCCATAGCTAGTGCTGTACTAATTGAGGCTAAGACCTTAGGTCTAAATCCGGTAGGGGTTTCTTTCCACCCAGGAAGCCAACAGACAGACCTAACCGCATGGGACGAGGCTTTTGATTCTGTCCGTGAGATTTTTCAAGAGTTAGAAAAAGAGGGTGTAACCCTATCCTTAGTCAATGTAGGAGGAGGGTATCCTGGTACATACCAGAAGACTACACCTGATCTTCAAAGCTACGCATCTAACATCAGGGCTAACCTAAGAAAGCTACCACGGGGTACACGTGCAATGATAGAGCCCGGTAGGGGCCTTGTAGCTGATGCAGGAACCCTTATATCCGAAGTAGTAATGGTCTCCGATAAAGGGGATAAAGGATTACCCTGGTGTTTTGTCGACATCGGTAAGTTTGGTGGCCTAGCAGAAACTCTTGATGAGTCTATCAAGTACAGACTAGAGTTCTTTAATAAGCATGGAGAGGCTCTAGGACGTACTCGTAAAGCAATTCTTGCAGGACCCACTTGCGACTCCGCAGATATTCTTTATGAAAAAAATCCGGTAACAATCCCGGAATTATTGGAGTCGGGTTCCTATCTATCTATTAGATCCACAGGAGCCTACACTACTTCTTATTCCAGTGTCGGTTTTAATGGGTTTAAACCTCTTGAAGTCAAGGTAGTGGATTATGAGTAGAACGTTTAAAACCTCCGAAGAAATTCTCAATGAAAGAGCCTCTATTTTGTTGAAAATTAAACCGGAAATGAGTGACGCCGAAAAATCCTCTTTAAATAGAAGAATTGCAGATTACAACAAAGAAGTGACTAGTTCAACATTAGGGTCTGCACATCTTCTAACGTTGATTACCTAAAATCGATTTTATGGAAAAGATATTACAGGGGTAATTCTACGTAATAAAATGAAACAAAAGAACTTAGGTTGATTACCTAAGTTCTTTTGTTTTAGAAAAAATTGAGTATACTGAATTGATAAGTAGTTGGTGTTATAAAAAGAGCCTACCCGGAAGAGAAGCCTGATGAAACAGATCCTAATGTTTGACACCCCGCTAGGAAATAGTGGCAAGGGTCTAGTCCCTCAGATTGGTAGTATTTGCTCAAAATATCCTAGCAATAAAGTTTGGTTGTCTTCTAGTAAGGTAGGGTCCTACTATAAGCTTTTGAGCCTAGTTGGTTTAGAATTTCTTATAGAGGTTGAAGAAGCTTACGACCATTTATCTAAAAATTTTAATGCAAGTGATTCCGTTCTTTTGGTTGGTTTTGGTAACGGAGCTTTTTCCGCAAGAATCTTGACAGCTGTACTGAATTCTCAAGGGTTAAATCTAAGGCTATCTGGAAAAGAGGCCTTAAAGAGGTACCTCAGTGACTGCCCTATGCTGGTAGGCTCCTATGTACCCCCTATTTCAGTACTGCTTGTAGCCGATACTACCCGCACTGCAACGATTCCTTTTTCTTTTGAGGTAATCTCATGGATGTTTGGGTCCAAAAAACTAGAGATTCAGAAAGTTCTAGAAAACGTAGAATCCGCTTATCAGGTTCTAGCAGAAGATGAGGAAGACCCGGAACTCGTTCCTCTTCTGTGGAGAGATATACCTGAAGGATCAAAAGTAGAACAGACTTGGTTTAAAGGGTCACATATGGATATAGGTGGAAAATCTAAGAACCATGACTACTTTAACAAGGTACTTATTTGGGCGCTAGAAAAGCTACACAATCATGGAGTAGAAATCGACTTGGATTTCTTAGACAACCTAGCAGTAGAAGTAAACATGTCCACACCTTACTTTATGAGTACGCCTGAGGCCTATAAAAAATCTCTCATCAGAGTTCTTCTTACAGGTAGAAAACTAAAAAGACTTCAAATATGATTCCTATCTATTCCTAAAATAAACAGGAATAGATAACATGCCTAAAATTAGAGTAGACGTTGTAAGTGATCTCCACCTAGAGCACTATGTCAGCACCAAAGAATTCTTAGAAAACATTATGGTGACTCCCCACAAAGACTCAAAGACTCAAGGTGTCTTAATTCTAGCCGGTGATATTTGTCAAATTAATGTCTTACCCAAGTACAGAGACTTTTTTGACTTGATGTCTTCCCTGTACCTTAGGGTTATTTATGTACCAGGGAACCACGAGTTTTACCAAGGCGTAGGAGTAAATACCGATATTGATACCGCCAAAAAGTTCTTTAAGTCTTTTTCTAACATAGACTTCTTAGCAAATGGTGATTACGTGAAGGTAGGCGAGGTAGCGTTTGTAGGGGCTACACTCTGGACTGATGTGACTCACTGCTTATCTGCAAGAGATGCCACAGAGATTATGAAATGGCCAGACTTTCGGTTTGTTAAGGTAGAGAAAAGCTCAGGTGTCCCTGAGACTCAGACATTAGAGTCAATGGCTACCCTCCACAAAAAAGATCTGGATGCCCTAACGGTTTCACTAAATCTTCTTGATGTACCTACTGTTAGATCCATTGTGCCTATTACACACTTTTCTCCAGTATCTAAAGTACACCTAAAACACAGACTAGACCCCAAGAGCCAATTTTTTACAAACGGGTTAGAGCGTTATTTTATGCCTGGTGGGGTATTTTCAAGTCCTAGGATTAAGCATTGGGTCTACGGGCATACTCACTGCTCTATGAAATTCAGATACCACTCAACTCAATTTCACTGCAATCCTGCAGGATATCCTAGCAGGCGTAATGGGTTTATGCTGGAAAATCCTGACTTTATGTGGCACACTTCTTTTGAGGTTCACGATGGAAGTGCTAGTTAAAGCCTACTTTGAGGGATCCTCGCAAACTCCCTCAAAATTTTTCATAGTAGCTAAAGGCCGCTTTTCCCAAATCTCAGAGGCAGCTGTAAGTCTTCTCATAAAAAACGGTTACAATGTTACTATTTCTAGAATTCACCAAATTCCTAGTTAATTTCAGTGCTATTGGTTTTAAAACCAAAGGTTAGGAATAACTATGACTCACAGCGAACTTGTTAAGAAAGCAAGACTATGGTTGGAATCAAAATCAAGATGCAGGTTTGCTTTTGAGGAACTCCCTGGATTAGGAAAACCTTTTACTACTGGAGAAAGTCCTGATGTTATAGGATTTGGTCAAGGGTTTTCTATTGTGCTTGAGATAAAGACCTCTAAACAAGATTTCAAAAAAGACGCGGAAAAGCCCTTTAGGGAAAAACCGGAAACGGGAGTAGGAAACTACCGCTTGTTTGTATGCGCGGAAGGCCTAATACCTAAAGAGGAACTACCTAAAGGTTGGGGTCTTATAGAGGTCACAAAACGGGGAGCTTTAAAACTCGTACATGGAGAACTAGGTAGCTGTCAAAACTCTAGAAAAAGAAAAACGCCTTTCTGGTTTGAATCTAATCTAGAAGCCGAGAGAGGTTTGTTATTTACAGCAATGAGTAGGGTTTACTACTCAGGACTTTTAGGAGTCATCAATGCATGGAATTCTAACACCTATTCTTTTATGGTAAACCAAGGTAACGCAGAACTCAATTCAGCCGGCCTGGCATACCAGCTGGGCACTGTCCCTGAAAAAACGGCCAAGCCGCGGACGCAAAGAAGAAGGAAGAAAAAATGAACTTTGACTATATACTCAATGACGGGCTTCGAATTCCTATCTCAAGTGGTCCAGGATTAGAGCTAGAATATGTAATTGGGGATAGGATCCTAATTAACGAAACCGCCATTCCTGATGGCATTTATCAGGAAGAACTAGGGTCTTTTGTAATCTTCAAAAGCATGATTGTAGCTTGCTTTTTGAAATCTTCGTCAGTCCCTATAACCGATCCCATCATTAGATCTCTTTCGGAATCTGAATACAAAAAAAGGATGTCAAGTCCTAAGCTCTGTGCGGTTTTCGCCGGTATTGAAACTGAGAAAGGTATTGGTATAGGTTACAGTAACCTACTTCCTTGGCCACACCTTAAAGAAGACATGGATAACTTTAAAAACTTAACATCCTGTAAGACGTCAGTCTACTCCCCATACTTCCCGGTATCCTATAAAAGACATTCTTTGGAGCCGAGAGACCCTTTTGTTATTATGGGATACAAAACGTGGGAATCTTTACCCCTACCCTATAAACCTCTTCCTGGCAGAGGGTGTATAGTCCTTACTTCAAAGAGTGTTGATGAGGTCGTTAAGGATATCGACTCTGTCTCTAGGGATAGAGTTTTGGTTATGAATTCGATAGAAGAGATCGTTAGATTTATGCTGAAATCAGAATCGTTAGAAAATAGAGAATTCTTCTTGATTGGAGGAAAAACTCTATACGATCAGTTTTTGGATAATGATCTAGTGTCTACTGTGTACTACACAAAAGTCACCCCTCCGCAGGGAGGGGTGACTCCAGAGATGGATACTTACATTGATCCCGCTAAGTTAGAGAAGTTTAGACAGGTTCACGTTGGGTCCAAGGTATCTAAAAATGGTTGGGGACTAGACTTTAAAGCACTACTATCGTAGGCCCCGGTAGGCTGATGTTGAGTCTGTTCTATATGCAAATTCAAAATCCCCTGCTTTAACATACAATAAAGCGGGGGAATCTAATGTAGTCAGTCGGCCACCTGAGTCCCGGGGAACAACACACAAGTAGTACTCATCCGCAACCAATAGTTTACCCTTACCTGTAAAAACCGAATCAAAATCTGATTGGGTTATTTTTATTTGTACCCACTCTCCCCAACCATTACGATCCCTTTTTACTGGGTATACCACATCATACGGTAGATTAGGGGCCGAGACCTTCACCATCCTAAGGTCGATAGGATAGTTACCCCGTACCGGTGCTACATAGACAGCAAGATCCAAGACCTCTCCTTCAAATGGCGGTACTCCAATAGTGACAAACGAGCTGGTGCGAGTTTTCACGTAAGGAGTCATATCATCTCTAAACCAGGTAGAGGGAATAGAGTCTATACGAATTTTACCACCATAAACAGGCCAAGCTTCATCCGTATGCTCCGAAGTACCTATAGGATTTCCTAAGCTGTCGAGAGGGATTGCTCTGCCCCACCATTTATCCGCAACAGGTTTATTAAGGGTAGGGTGTGCGTCCAAAAGCTCTTGAGTTATATCAAGTACCTGTAAGCCTCTTCCTCTTTCTGCCTGAACTCTCTTAAATATCGTCCAGGTAGGAACAAACCCTCCAGGAGGGACAAGTTGGTCCCCTTGCCAGGATAGATAGACATCGTAATAGTAAGCATCCTTGGCCGGAGTCCACGTTAACTGAAAAATACCCGCATCTCTAACGTAGGGAACAAAACATCGTGTATTGTTTTCACCTGGAAATTGATAGTCCATCTTAAATACTTTAGTGGCTCCACAGTCAGCAGGGAGGACTACTGGAGACATAGTGGTATTTAGTGGTACTACCCTGATAAAAATTTCACTAGTCTCATCTAATCCTAAAGGAATAGGAGTTCCGTCCCTGGAGTCAATAACATTTAAACCCTGGGCACCGGCTATTGTTGATGGGAGTTTTTTAGTGATTGTTTTCCAAGTTGTAAAAGAAACCCCATCTATGGAGACCTCTACCCTGTAAGCAAAATGGCTATCTTCCGGTTTCCATCCTACCATAAAGTAACCGTGGTAGCGGTTGATTAAAGAGCAAGAAAACTTTTTAGATATAATTGGAGGGTTAGGGTGCCACTGGGTAGCAGTACTCTTAGTACTCTCCGTCCCTAATATAGGGGTTGTAGTACATTGCATGTAAATTACTTGATAAGGACTAATCCCGGCAGATTCCAGATCCTCAAAGCTCGCCCTCACTGCTTTCCAATTTGGTCCAATTAAGTAGTCGTACCCCATTGTTTTAAACAACGTAGTAGAAGAAGAATTCCCTAAATACAGTTTGTAAGTAGAGGTTTTTCCATCAAAATCCGCAGGACAGTAGACTCCAAACGTAATGCTTGTCCCCATATCCTCTAGAACTTGTACATCGGGGTTAAGGGGGTCGGCGGGTTTAGCTGACCAGTCTACCTGGTCTTCTCCGACTATCCTAAACGGCATAGTTTCTACCAGCACATCAGAAGCTGTGAGAGCTAGAACTCTGGCTCTATATGTACCGGAAAGGTCTACAGAGGTAGAAAGCTGATTTACTCTCAGGTAGTAAAATCCCTTAATATCTGAGAAGATGGAAGAAGACACACTTTCCCAGGTAGCGCCTGTAGCGGACACCTGTAGTGTAAATTTTACAGCTGTATCGGGAGTCTCGGAAATTTTCCAGCCAATAGCTAGTTGATTCGAGTATCTCTCCAGTATATGAAGTTGAGTCATTTCCTATCTCTTCTCTAGTGGTAGCTCTATGAAACTAACATCAATACGTCAAAGGATTATTCGGTGAAAAGCCAAAGCTTTAAAGAACTAGAATCTGCCTTATCGAAAGCCTATACTAAATCGACACAATCCGTCGTAGAAAAAGTGATGTACCTAGCAGTAGCATCTCACGCTTTCTTAGCAACCTATTTCAGTACTTTAGACGCTAAAACTTCTATTGTATTTGTAGTAGCTGCAGTGGTGTGTTTAGTAACAGGTAGCTCGAGTATCAACATCAACCTAACCTTAGTTGTTCTTTTTCTGGTAAATATGGGTTGCTCTTATCATATAGTGCAAACTCAGCCAGCTTTAAGTCAGGGGGTATTTCTTTTCTCAGGAGTCACAGCACTGTTCTTTCTCCTATCTACAAGCATGCGCTTTCGGGTCTATGGGATTACTATAGCTGCTTTAGTATCCTCCTACCTTTTAAATGGAGGGTTTATCCACAACCAGCCAGGTGGTGTTATTCTTCTAGGAGTCTTAACGGTTGCTATGGCAATTTTTGTCATTGAGAAAAAAAACTCGGTAGAAAAAGAAGTCATGCAATTTTTAATGGACAAGGTCTATCGGATTGAACATAGGTTGGAAGAGACAGAAGAAAAAAATATGGCATTAGAGAAAGAAAAGAAAGCTCACAAAGAGATGGCACTAAAAGACGAGCTTACCTCTCTGTCGAATACAAGGATGCTAAAACTACAGTTAGAGGCCCTTACCGCTGATAAGAAAGACATGCACGTAATTCTACTCGATATAGATAACTTTAAGTCCATAAACGATACTTTAGGGCACGATAAAGGAGACGTAGTACTAAGAGAGGTTGCAAAAGCCTTAAACGAATCCCTTAGAGACTCTGATATCATAGGGCGATGGGGAGGAGAGGAATTCCTAGCAATACTGCCAGATTGCGACAAGCCTAGATCTTTAGATGTAGCCGAAAGACTGCGCAAAAAAGTGAGAGGTCTGGACCTTTCCTCTTTAGGAGTTCCTAATTCTGTAACAATTAGCTTAGGGGTATGTGCTATTAAGGGTGGAACCCCTTATGCTGATGGGATAAGAGCAGCTGACATAGCTATGTATCATTCAAAAAAGACCGGAAAGGATAAGGTTACCTACCGTGCGTAAACAAATTAAAAAGGTAGGACAAGATTACATAGTTAAGCTTTTTCCTACCTTTCTACAAAGGCTTCTTTATAAATGGCCAAGAGGTCCTTTTTTCATTAAAACAGTCTACTTAAGTGGAAAAAACATTGGTGAAATCTTAAGCTCCGAAGAAAAGGACTCCGTTATTTTCAACTCAGAAAAACAAGCGAAAGAAATAGCCCTAGCGGTAGAAATCTACCTAGAAAAAAGGATTGTAAAAGATGCGTGATGATATTCTCGAAAGATTAGAAATGGGTCTGACCCTAATGCTCTCTGCGGTAAAAGATCTAAGAAAAGAAGAAAACCCCGGTCGAGCTAAAGTTTTAGCTTTACATCCAAAAGCAATCTCTCATTCCTACGCCTCAGTTAGAGAAGAAGGAGAGGTTCCGTACGAACACCCTCCCGTAATACGGAAGAAGAAAGGAAGTGGTAATGATCCACGCCCCGTTAAGGAAACTGACACAAGAGTCCAAGAAAAACCTGGGAGTCCTATTAGCCAAAAAAGCAAAGGCAAAAGGAAAGCTCAGCGACCGAGAACTGATTCTGTTTCCGGAGGGAATACTTCAAGTTTGGTGGGACAAGAGCCAGTGGAAATCCGAGTGGACCACGGAAAAAGAGATGAGTCAAATCAAGGACATCAGGTCTCCAGCCAGCCAAACAAAAGAAGAAATCGAAGAAAAAATCAAACTAATGATGAGAGTATGGCAGATCCCATTCGGTCTTTTCCGGACAAATCTGGGTCTGTGCGGAATGACGGTAGTAGGGAAAAACTATTACCCGGAGTGGAGGCAATTAGCTGAGTTTGATGATAATACAGCAAGAGCCCTACTTTGCAAGCTAGAAAGAGATCCTTCTTGGGTTTATGGTGCTCCCGACGCCATTAAAGTTCTAAACCAGATGTAGGATCAAAGAAAAACTCTCTACCGCTCAAAGGATTACGGTAGTGAATAACCTCGCCATCAGTGCTTTTAAGGATCGCTAGAATCTCTAGCGATCCTTCGCTTAATTGTGAGTGCCTACCATGCTTAACTAGCGGATGGTAGATCATTGCGTGGTGCGTAGGACATAGCGGGACAGTGAGAGTGTTTCTTCTTGACCGGTCTAAGCAGCGTGGAATAACATGATGAAGATCGATCTTAGATCTATCTAGTGTGCAGTAAGAGCATCCAGGCCAAGAGCATTTGTAATTCATGTGCTGAAGGTAAAGAATTTTAATTTGATTTTAATCCACTGGTTATATCGAACTCAAAAGGCTTCTACTCATGCTTTACACCGACTATAGCTCTAGTTCTATCTACTTCTTAGGGTCCAAGGTTCAGTACCTAGCCGAAAAGTATGTTCTAGTTCGCACTTCTGCTGACTCCGTCCCTGACGATGGGTCTATAGGTATTCAAAACATCTACCCCGACTCAAATCCTTGGTACTGGAAAAAAGTAAACTCAGGCCTGTATGAGATCTGGGACAATACTCTACCCTACCCTAAAGGGGCTAAAGTTGTTTTTGAGGGTAAAACCTGGATTGCTATCCAACAAGTGGACTCTGAAATTCGCCCAGGAACCCCTAACCCCGATGCTAATCCCTCCTATCCCGATGCAGCGGGGTGGTGGGTCGAGGTAGATGCAGACCCTGCCTTTATTCAAGAAGAGCCGGTCATGCCTTCTCCAGACGAGGCTTTCCAGCAAGAGATTCTCAGCCGTATTCAAAACGTGGAGTATACCACAACTGATACTCAGGTTAAGACCTCAGCTATTTACGAAACTCTTATACCTCTTGTTCCTAAAATTGATGAGGTTCTTAAATTGGTACAATGTCTTCATGCTTTCCCTAATCTGAATGATATCTACTCAGCAATAACTACGCTATCTAGAGGCCCTAGAGGGGAGATTGCAAAAGGTTGTACCCTTATTGGGGTCATTCAGCGTATTTCAAACCCAGCTACTGGTAACAGAGAACTACTCAGGGACTCTAATGACATGGCTTTTCCCTTGTACTATGACGTTCTTGTTAAAGGTTACCTGGGTAGGTCCTCCTCAAACACCGTGAAGTTGTCCGTAACAACAGTTATAAACGGGACCAGCACGACCAATCTTGAAACTATTAGTTTGGTTAGCTCCTCAGGAATTCTATTTGGATCCGCTAGCCTACGCGTAGTATCTTACCCGGGTGCTTCTGTATCTATTGAAGTTCTCGAAGAAGAGGGTAATTCATTCATATCCTCACACACTTGGTATACAACTGCCGAAAAATGGCAACTACTCCAGTAAAGGACAAGAACATGCTAAGAATTTGCCAAATCATGAACGAAGACATTGGTCACTTATATGCTTCAGCAATCCAGTACAAGCAGCATGCTTCTTTGCTTGAAGGTGTATTTACGCAGTTGGAAGCTGATCTTAAGGAGCATGCGGACGACGATCTTCAACAGGCTGCATGGTTGACTGAAAAGGTCTCTTTCTATAACGAGATTCCTTCTATTACTGTAGCCCCAATCATTAGTGCTACTCCCTCTCTTGTAAGTTTGGAATTGCTTATCAGCGACTTGATTACGATCACTAATGCTGTTAACAGATTTCGTAGGCACTTGGCTGAAATTACACAGATGGGAGTCGAATTTGGGTCGGTTAGAAAATTTTACGAAGAAATGCTAGATCATGAAGAAGAGCACCTAAATAGCTTCAAAAATTTCCTATCTCCATATATGAAGGAATCTGATCCCGCCGGGGATTTAGATTCTTCTTTCACGGACACACAAATTGTGGACGTAGTAAAACTGGCAAACATTATCAGAGGATAAAACCGTGTTTTACGTTACTAATTCCCGCCAGGAGCTTAAGGATCTCAGAGCTTCTACAGATTGTATAGTTGTCTACTCCGCAGATTGGTGTAGACCTTGCGCACTTCTTTTAAAGACTCTAGAAGAAGTGTCAGACAAATACACCTCCATTCCAATTGTTGTTCTAAATGTCGAGAAAGACTTAGATCAAGTAATTGAAAATGGGGTTCCGGATGTAACGGGAGTCCCAACCACTGTAGCGTATACAGATGGAGAAGAAATTAAGAAAGTTTCAGGTCCTATGGACCTGAGGCGGATGGAGAAGAACTTTGAAAAGCTCTTCAATAAATATTCCAGAAATAGTTAAAGCTCTAAGAACTTTTAACGACCCTAGATACTTCTACAAAGACTCTGAGATTCTAGAGGAATTTGGACTTAGTAGGACATACCTTAGGGTAATTAGAAAGCAGTATGGCATTAAAAAGCACAAAGAGCGTATTGTAGACTTCCTGGCAACAGTGAATACTTCTTCCATGTACGTTCAAGATTTAGTCGACTTGGTAAATGGCCGAGTCGACTACATGTGTTTCTATAAGATTATAGAGTCTGAGGGAATCCCAGTACTGAAAAAAGGTAAGAACGACTGATCAAATAGCCTTCTTATGGTTTTAGCTTCGGTTATAGAATTGAAGAAGCTTTTTCCCTGAGGCCATGCATGCATCAAGTCCGTTGCACCCGCTGTCAAACTGTTTATGACCTAGAGACTTCTAGTGTTTGCCCTACTTGTGGTAGCAACATCTATGTAGAGCTACACCCCTCTCTTGTGATTACTACTCCAGGGTGCTGCGAGCCTGCTAAAAACGACAATAAAGTAAAAGTCAATGATACAGATTCTACTCCTGACTTTCTAGGCGCCAAATTGACTACAGGTGACGGGCTTAAGGCCGAAGTTACTACTCATGCTTCACTGGGTAAAAGGCTTTCCCTATCTGTAAATGTGCACGAAGACCCCACAAACGGTATTCAAGTAGTCGATGGAAAACTCTATACTCCATTAAACTTAGGTGATATTTACATCAGAAAAGACGGGGCCTCAGCTACAACCGCCAGAATCCCGTTTGCTCAAGGTATTTCAACAGCAGGCGCCTCTATCTTTAACGGCAGTACAGCTTTTAACGGTAACGGGGTTGCTGCTCCAGGAAAAGTGCCTGTAGCGACTGATGCGTCTGGGAATTGGTTATGGGGAGATGCCGTAGGTAGTGGAGGCGCTGGAAATCTTCAAGAAGTGACTGATTTAGGGAATACCACCACTAATAGCATCACAATTAACAATTTGACTTTGTCCGGTTCTCAGGTAGAATCTGGAAATAAGTACCTACTTAACTCAAGCCACCCTATGGGGTATGCTGCAGCTCCGTACAAATACTTGAGCCTTACTGATAGGAGTGGAGCGGCAGCCATTGTCGGAGAATTCGACCAATTAAAAGTTGAAAACACTCAATCTTTTTTAGTTAACCCGACTTTAACCGACGGAGCAATCCGGTATAATGGTACTAATTATCAGAGATATGCAGGGTCTTGGTTAAATGTACCCGCTAGTTTAGCTGGGAACTACAATTCCTCACTTACCTTACAAAGGTCTGTTTTCAACTCTCCTTTTACTAGTATTAAAAACTCTTTTGGAGTTATAGTAGATCTGGGTATACCTAAGAATACTACAGTAGGGGGCTCCACTCCCTTAAATCCACAAATTTCAAATTCAAAGATGTCTAGAATCCTAGGTTTCTCTACTTCTAATACAGTGGAAGATTCTTTATCATCAGCTATCCATTATAGAGAAAAACTTTTTCCTTCTAGAAACGTCACATACGCTGGCAACGTTTCTAACATTCAAACAAACAACTTTCAACTATATAAATACGCCTACAGTTCGGTAGACAATAAGAGCTATCTTGTAATTAGAGGTAATGTAGTAGAGGGTTCTTTCTCCTCTTCTGGTAAACCCTATGAATTGCTTCTAGCTTCTGAGGACCCTAACGCGATAAAAGGCTCTGTGGAAGCAAGGGGTACAACTATATCCTCAAACCCCTCTGTAGCGAATGTATTCTCTCAGACCATAACTGGTTTTAATGTGACCAACGTACGGCATGGTCCCGGTGTCGAGTCTTATATTTGGCCAAAAAGACCTACAATTTCTGGAGGAGTAGTAACCTCTTATGAAGACTATACCGCAAGTACCATCAGCACCGTAACAATTAGCACAAGTAACTCTTCTCCGATTAATGCGGGAGGTTCAAGTTCTGTTGTTCTCTCTGATTTTTCAGTGGTCAGTGCTATCACAGCTTTCCCTCCAGCTACTACGAACTTTGGTTACCGTCACGGTATTTACAGGTTTAGTTATAATCCTACTACTAATGAATCTAAGGTGTGGATTAGAGAACCTCTCCAAGATGGTAGTTTCAACTTCTTGGGGTATGGTCAAGACCCATTAGCCAACCAAGCTCTATACTTTTATGCTAACTACCCAGGGGTTGCCTTACAGATTAAAAACTATATCACACCTCTAGAGGCTTTTGGGGATTCTAGTGCCCCCACCGAAGTAGTGTACGTTTTTAGTGGAGATATTCGTATACCCTTAAGTTGGAGTGACAGTGAGCTCAATAGTATCCCTAACTACTCCACATGGGACGGAGGGTGGTGGCTGCCTAGGTATGGTAATCTAAGACGTCCGACTGCAGGACCAATTCATCCACAAGCTAAGGCTATAAGAGTAAATAACTACGACGCCTCGCTGATGAATACCGCGGATTTAGTATCCGGGACAGACTTTGACTATGGTTTATCGATTACCATTAGCTCTTCGGATTTAAACCCTACTGATACCATTATTGAAGTAGAAGGTAATCTAGGGTTTTCAGAACCCTATAATCGATACAGATTTGGAGTGGGGTTGGTATCCACCGTAGCTATTTCACCTACAAAAACTGCTGTAGATGAGTATGTACCACTAGTTAAAGGGTTTGGAGCAAACTATCTGGATAGGTACCCTCCCTTTGAGTACAATGGTAAATATTACAGAAATAGAGAGTATATCGATACAACGGATTCTGAAATTAAAGTCACAAGACTTGAAAACTTTGGAAACAAAATTTCTTCCTCGGTCCAAGCCGAACTCATTGACTCAGAGTTTTCCACAATATCCAACTCTTTTAATGCTATTGTAGATGGCCAAAATAAATCAACAGTGAAGTCTAGCTCAGATGTTATTCTTCGAGGCCCTACCGACTCATACGAGCCTGGGTACCCGGGGGGTTTTACAGGAGAACGCCACCGCTGGAATGCTATTGATGGTTCCCATATTGCCAAACTATTAGGATTTTCTAATCAGTCCAGGATTATATCCTCTTTTAGGACTACAGTATACAACGGGTTTCAGGCAATAGTAGAAGCCAGTCAGGACATTGAACATGTACCAAATTACGAGGTAACTGCTAAACCTGATGACATGTCTGTAGAAGATTTTGTATCCAGATATGGTTACACCTGTAATGCTCAGTCTGTGGGAATTAGGAACGCCTCAAACCTTACAATCATCGGTACTTTAGATAACAGTAACATCTCAAATTTAACTATGATAATTGGGGACGTAGTCGATGGGGCTGGGTGGGGTGGAACCAACTGGCTAATACCGCCGTCTACCCCCTTCAATCGAGTTTTCAACCTCAATGTATTTAAAACTCAGAGTGGGTTTCCATACTTTGGTGCGGGGTCCTCGCCTCGCTACCTAAGAAACGAGATAGGGGGAGGCAGTAGTACTTCCCTTGCAGGTACAAGCTGGTTTCTAAGTACTTCCTCCTCTATTAGGACTATCGGCGGTAGTTATAGTTCTATCGTGGGTTCCTCTATTATCTACGCTAGGAACTTCAATTTTAGTTCGGTGCTTAACTCTTCACAAGTTCAAAACGCAACCTACGAATACAATAATACAAGTTATAGCACCGTACAGTCCTCTAGGAAGGTATACGATTTTGGTAACTACACGCATAGGGCTGCAGTTTTGACCTCTGAGGATGTGACTATAGGTGATACCGGTGGTATGGTCACGTCCTTTTTTGTGGCAGGATCATTAGGAGTTGAGAATCTAACCGGAAATACCTATGATAACCCCATAGGTAATTATAACTCTTACTCCCTGGTCCTAACCTCTAGTACCACGACGTTAAGGGGTGGATCTCACTATCTGAGTACTATAGGGTCTCAAAGTACTAGCTTTGGATTTGGGGATGCTTTCTCCTACGTCATAGGGAGTAAATACAGTACAATGGGAGAAAGTACCTTAACCGGGTTCCAAGGCCCTAGAACCGTGTACTCCTCGATAAGTAACTCTTTACTGTCTGAATTAAGTGGTGCTTATAGCTCTATTAAAGGTAGTGAGTACGTTCGTATTTGGGGTATGAACACTGCTCGAGTTAATATAGTGGGATCAGCCGCCTCTAACTTCTACTCTAGTAACGGTCTAAATGCTTCTGGAGTAGAGTACTCTTCCATTTATGGATTCATTGATAGTACAGTGGAGTCTTCATCAAATATTGAACAAGACCCATTTAGCTTTAATTATGTTGGGTCCAAGATTGACGCAAACAATCTTACCTCAAACATCTACAGAGCTAAGATATCTGCCTCTTTTGATGTTAAGTATAATGACTACCTTGCTTCACTACTGGTTGAAACTTCTAGCTATGTAAAAGTAGGTAAAGAGGTCTCTTATAGTGAAATGTCGGGAACTACTTATTCTAGTCTTGGAAGCAAAAATACTTACGCAAGTATCCGTAATTCCTCGTCCGTAAACCTGGGTTACAAGTCCGCTTATGTAAATGTGGATAACAGTGACTATGTAAACTTAGGACACGAGATCGCAAGAGTTGCAGTAATTAACTCTACTGGGATTATCCACACCAGTACCTCTAGTAACCCCGTTACAAATCCTACCGTCACTGTCCAGTCCAAACAATCATTAGGTTCTTCTGGGTATACCAAGGTGTTCTTTAACCATCAGCGGGTACACACCTTTGTTCACCCTGTAGCCGGTACTTCTAGCTATTACGCTGATACCTATCTGTATGGTGAGCCTGGTGATGGTGTTATCGTACCTACTTCAATGGCAAATAATATCAACGTAGGAAGTACAGCTACGGCAACTACTTTTGGGTACGATAAAACAATGCATTTGGCAAATATTCAAAGTTCTGCGGACCTGACGTTAACCGGTACCATAGACTGGTCTTCATTTGTCAATACATACTTTTCTAACTTCCAGGACTTAACACACACCTCTATAACTCAGGCGTCCAGTACCACTCTTAATAGGGTATCGTTTGCTAGGATCACAGGGACTCAAGGGTCCACTGTAAATGATAGTAGTAGAGTTATAATTGACATAGGTAGTGGAAATAGTGTCACTAACTCCTCGTCAGTAGTTTCTTCTGTAGCTGATAACTCTGTAGTTAACTATGCTACTAAGCTATCAAATACTGGTGGGTTTGAAGTAACCGTACTAGACTCACAATTCTCTTCCATTAGTATGTCCTACAGATCGTTTGTAAATAGATCCATGTCGACTACTATTTCTGGTTCCAATAACACCGTCCAGAACGCTGTGGCTGCTAGAATTAATGGTTCGTCAAACCTTGTAGAAGCTCCCGGCACTAAAAACGCAAGGTTAGAAGCGTACGTTCTTCAAAACGTAGTTTATAACACACCAAACAAAACGTTTACTGCTGAAATTACAGCAGGCAGTAATCCAGCATTAATAGTTGGATCCCTACTTAATGTAATTTTACC
>SXGQ01886717.1_pt1 | contig 16967 bp, 13 predicted proteins | sample 3178371 | NCBI WGS metagenome assembly SXGQ01 (sample SAMN11356859, study PRJNA531348) | freshwater metagenome | isolation source: freshwater sample F1-20 | place: China: Fuxian Lake, Yuxi | collected 2017-12-25
GGGGAGGAACATTGTTTAATTTAGACACTGTAGATCCAAACACAGAAGGAATGAATGCGGGTGTAATTTTATTCAAAAACTCAGAAACGACTAGCAAGATATTTAAAGCCGCATTGGACCATATAGAGACTACGAAACGGGATGGAAAGGTTGTACCCCTTTGTTTGGAGCAACCCTTCTTGAACTTTCACGCCTATTCTAAATGTAATAAGACCCTCCTTCAAAAATACGTAGCATTGTATAAAGATAAACCGCCCGCCCCCCACTCTTTGCCAACCGATATTTCTGTATGCCACTTTGCTTGGCCATTAGGTGATACATATCACAAAATGAGGCGAATGGCATCACATTTAAGCCATTTATGTTCATCGTATTCTAAACTTTATGATACAAATACGAAGATTCTTCCTGCGTATAATAAATATACATGGGGAAATGGGTTTGTAGAAATAACGGAGTCTGGCTTGAATACCTCATGGGGACCTGGTAAGTATACAATATTAAATGCGCAGATGTTATACCTAAGCTGGAACGGTTTAACACATTTGGTCCGATTTAATCCGTCTATGAAACGATATGTATCCGTGCGTCTCAACGATGCACTCATATCATCTGGAGAACGCATATATGTTCCTACGAAAAATCTCCTCTACTTCTGTGTGTTCCATAATCACGACTATTGTAGGCTTGCGCGTCTTCTCCTAACGTCCATGCGCCTCTATTCGTCCATAAAGGCGTTTGATATTCTCGTCATGACTACGGAGGAATTCCGGAAAGAGTTTGAGGCCCTTGCGAAGGAACTCCGTATCCACATCCAAGTCTACACTCTTCCGCTAAAGACCGTATTTCAGGCGGCCTGCGCACGTTTGAAAATATTTGATTGGGATGAAATTGATGCCTATAAAACGATCCTGTATGTGGACACGGACATCATCATCAAAGGTGATTTGGAATCCTTATTTCAGATTCCGAGCGAGGATAAACTCTACGCAATTCAGTCCGGAACAATTGCAAGTCGGAATTTCGGAGGCGATTTATTCAAGGACTGGGTAGATTTTTCCAAGACCGGCTTTAATAGTGGAACACTTCTGTTCCGGAATTCAACCCCTATGCGCAAACTCTTTGCGAATACTTGGACACAGGCTATGGAGCATGCGTTAAGTCCTCCCGCATGTATGGACCAGCCGTTTTTGAATTATCAGGCGATTAAAGACGACCTGGTCGATAATACGGCCCTGAACCCATTCGTGAGCCTCTACGAAGACAATGATGTCGTTATAAACGAGGCCACGTCCGTTCTCAGCCATTTTTCGTTTCCTATAGGGAATTTTGCGCACAAATTCCAGCGTATGAGTGCATATTTTCTAAAGGGGCTGGCTAGAAAAGAGGAGACAGCCTTCACATTTGTTGGAAAAACGTACTCTTGGGGGGCTTCTGGCTCTATTACATTCGGGATGAATGGTCTAGAAACCACGTGGGGAACGGGGACATACGAGGTTCTCGGAGAGAAGCGTATCAAGGCCTCGTGGAACGGATTTGAACATTATTTGACCTTCTTCAAGGAGGAAGCCGAATACGTTTCTGTGCGTACAAAGCCAGAAGATTATGATATCGTATTTGGTCGTTTACAAAATGGTGAAAGTATATATATATACGGCGATAGTCACGCAAAGCTCTTATTTAATGGTCTAACAGTTCCGCACAAAAATCTCTTTGAGTATGGAACGACCATGCACAAGATAGGACGCGACAATGTAATTCCGAAACATCATTCCGCGCACAACTCGAAAGATGCAACCTTTGTCTTCGTATATGGGGAAGTGGATTGTCGTGCGCATATCCGGCGTCAAGTAGAGACCGGACGCCAAGAGGAAGAGGTATGTCAGACACTGGTCAAGGCCTATTTTAAAACAATCAAGTCATCAATAACATTGTACAGGTCCATTATTGTTGTGGGGATTCCTCCGCCCACAGATGAGGTGGAACATCGGCACGAACACTCGCTTCCCTTTACAGGGACCAAAGAGGAGCGTGTGGAGTACACTCGACGAATGAATACACTTTTAGAGGCCGCGTGCGCCGATTATGGTTTCATATTCTTCGCCCCGTTCCAGAATTACACGCGCGCCGATGGATGCCTTGACTATACGCTTTCGGATGGCTGCATTCATATTGGGAAGAATGCTAAATTTCTCCAGGCCTTCCGTGATGTGTTGCTAAAGAAACCAGAATATCCTGTAATCTTACATACGTGCGATAAGTATGAGCAGTTCTGGAATCACTGGTATTTCTTTTTTCGGAAGTATGTGAGCGGGGTCAGCAAGGTCTATTTCGTCACGGAAGAGAAGGAACCGGTGTTTTCGGATGAGGTTACTGTGATTAAGACGGGGGGCGGCCCGTGGGGAAAACGTCTTCTTATTGCCTTTGAGCAGATTTCGGAGCCCTATGTGTATTATATGCAGGAGGACTTCTGGGCCGCGCAGGCCTTCAATCCGAGTACGTACGTCCCCACATTTTTCCACTATGGGATGGATGCGCTGCGTATTACGGATCGGTCGCCTCTATATTCTCTGGACCAAGTGAGCGGTACCTTGTATCGTTTTAAGCAGAACTCGGACTACTTGATGACGCATCAATTCAGTTTGTGGAAGCGGGACTATTTCCAGAAGTGGATACGTGCAGAGGATGAGCCGTGGGGAAATGAGATGGAACAGTCGGTGGAAATTGCGAAGACGAAGCACACAATTTATCTGATAGATGCGCCTTGGTACGAGGCGACGGTACGCAGAGGGACTCTACAGCCGAACGGCAAGCAACTCTTGGATGCACACTCGGAGGAAATTGCGAAGTCATTCGTGAACAATGATTGGTATGCTAAATTCTTGTTGAAAATTCGGGAAAGTCTTGCGACCCAACCGATAGAGTCTTTTCCCAATTGGCAAATTCTACACTTTACGATGTTCACTCCAGCAAATTCTGCAGAGTGCGCAGCAATTGGATATAAGGGGAAGCCGCCGCAGGATGTTCTAGAACGGAACAAGTTGCATCATAAATTTCTGTGGACGAAATTCACGGAAATTGTGGGCCAAACGGCCATCAACGGAATATTTGAATTCGGGGGAGGATATGGACAATTGCGAAAAGTGGTGTACGAGATGCGCGCAGAAATTCTGTACGCAATTTACGATTTTCCGGAATTACACGCAATTCAGAGGCACTTTTTGGCCACAATTCCGACGGAATTTTACACGTCAACGGATGATCTTCCGACGGGTAAGTATAACATATTTGTATCATTTTGGGGATACACAGAATCTCCAAAGGAGTTGCGTGATGGACTCATACCTTTTTTTAAGGCTGCCGCATTTGACGTGTTGTTTTTTGGACTTGCGCAGACTTTCCAGTTGGATAATATTGCGTATTTAAAGCGATTGGCGGATATATTGGGTTATTCGGTTGAGTTCGTTCCAATAAATGAAATGAAATCACACGACGGAATACAATTCTTCGGAATTTTACGCAAATAGTATTTTGAAAAGTCATTATACTTTGACTCCGAAGATTTTCCGCAACTTCTCTGAATCAGCGGTGTTAAATGTAGGAAGGCTGCCTACACTCATTGGGGCTGTAGTAGCCGACTCTTGGAATCCCTCCAAACTCATAGAAAACTTCCAGGCCATTCTGTGGGTTAATTTGAAAACAAGCGCAAATACAAGCGCATGGGTCGCCGCAACGACCATCTTGGAACTCCGCGAGGGGATTGTCAATAGTATACCGGGAGTGAGTAAGTAGAAAAGTACAGCTGTATAGAATAATATAAAGAGGTTCTGCATGATTTTATACTTTCTATGTAGAAAATATTTTCTGCGTTGAGCAATTCCACGCAATATACGCATTGAGCGTCCATGCAAAGAAGAGCCATGCCGTATAGGGACTGAATAAAAACTGCGCACCTCTTGTTGTGAGAGCTGCTTGTGTTTTTAATGCGAGCCATATCATCATAGTAAGAATAGCCAGCGCAAACGTGGGATTTTTCGCGAATACGGGAACCCAGAAAAGGTTGAGAACAAGACCGATGATAAGAATATCGCGCAGCCGCGTATTATTTGAATGTGTCAAGAGGGTATAAAGGTATATTGCGTAAAGAACGGGCCACACGTATTGGAAAACGTAACTCGGCGGTTGCCACGGAGGACGAACGCACGTATTAAACCGTGAGGACATTATGCTATTTGGTAAAAATATTTTCTGACCTAAAATCTGGCCACTATCTATTCTATAGACGATGGTCATATCTAACGAGGCCTTGACAACTCTTCCGCATTACCTGGCGATGATTCCTTGGCGTAATAGTCAAGATATAAGATACCCCTATATGGTGTTTGTATGTACGTCCCTATCGTTTGCGTGGCATTTTCACGGAGAGCCGAAGTGGACTATGCTTTTTTTTGCGGATCATTTGGGCGCGGTCATGTGGTTTATTTACGATCTCCATTTGGCTGCTGGGCTAATCGAAAATAAACGCGAGTTTATTATTGCGTTCAATACGGCGACCTTTCTTCTATATGTACTTTCTGTTGTGCTCGGGGAGCACCATGCGGTCTGGCATATTTTTTCGGCTCTAAAGTGTATTTTAGTGTCTGTGGTCGCCACACAGGATTAATAGGCGAACATCATGCCTCCGCGGCCTGCGTACACACGGAAGATATTGTAGGTCTCTGCCCAGGTCCAGACAATGTAGCGAGGGACATTAGTTTTGGCTGAACTTCCTGCGAGCGGTTTGAACTCAAGGTCAAGAGATATACTTGTGACCTTGTCGAGATTTGCTTCACCGCAGGGATACGAGGGGTCTAAATTACCGTGATTCAGTCCGAAATGGAGTGAATACATGTAGCGATTGATATAGGGGGACTTTTTCATTTCGGTTGAGGGAATAAGAGAGCGAAAAACAGAGGGACTGAGAATGGAATAACGTACGAGACTCCCTTCATACATGAGTTGAATAGTTTTGAGTGGCTCGGAATTGCGGAATACGAATCCGGGCTGAAGAAGCGCCGGCGATTTCATATTGATTGGATTTGCATCGGGCCACCAGAGTTGGCCTGGAGTCGTGGCGCCCGATAGATCCCGTGTGGCGAGGAAGGGCGCATTGAACGAGGGGGCTTCGTAGCGATTTGCATAAAAGAAGATGTTTCTGGTGGGGTTCGGTATTTTCAGGTCAATTGATGCCATTGGAGCAGCGGAAGTATCATACGGCTCAAATGCGTAGTGTTGTGTGATGGGAACTTCTATATCCGATATGCGGAATCTGTTGGCTTCGGGGCCATCCAAGTATATATATTCGGCGATGATATAGGTGTCCTTGAGAAGAAGGGGGCTCGGCATGGTCGTATTCGGAATGCGTCTTGCATTCACGGCGACGGCAGGATTGCCTGTGACGCCTGCTGTCGCGGGAAGGCCGTATACTGGCGAGCCGGCTGGATCGGCTACATAGAATGCGCCACCCTCTATAGGGAAATAACGGGAGCCGGCGAGTGTCGTTGGATTTGGTGAAAGGGCCGTACTGACAACGAGGTTTGCAACTGGATTAAATGTAACAGTGAGTTTTACGGGGTCAACTGCGAGAGCATCTATGGGTAGGGCTATACCAGAGTCTCCGCGAGAGAACCAGAAGGGCAGAGGGGTATAAGTTACGACGGGGGCGGCGGATGCAGTAGAAAATTCGGGGAAATTCGTGATGTTTCGCCGGATAAGGCTGTTCATCAGCGGGATCTTTTCTAGAGGTGTGTAGAACTCGTCGAGCATTTCTAGAAGTCGCCCGTCAATCTGCTCTACGCGGACACCTCCAATATCAATGGTGGCCGTATTCACGATGGCGTGGCCAAGTGAATTCGTCCACGTCCAGGCCGGTCCAAGAAAATCCGTTGTTTCTGCGGCTGTGCGCTGGGCCGTGAAAATATCCGGATAGGTACATACAAGAAACATACGGGAAATGAGATGACCCTTTCTAGGGAGTGTAATGACGGCTTTATTTCCAAATGTGGGATTTGTATCAAAGTCTAGACGAACCCATTGTGTCGTAAAACGACCTGCCTTAATTATGACAGTTGTGAATAGAGCCACGTTGGGCTGCGCTTTCATAGAAAGAAGTCGCGAGTCTTGTATTCCGCTATGCAAGACTCGCAAGAGTGCTGCGACCATACTATTTAGATGGTACTTTGTTTATTTAGATGGCGATTGTAACGTCTAACGGTACTAGACCTTACATCCGTCGCCTAAAATATTCTCGATATACTATGTAGGAGGTATGCGAGTAAAAACGTGGTATCCGTTTCCTGAGACATTTAATAAGGACCTGTGCGTTCTCCCAACCGACGGTGAATCTCAATACGAGGCATTCCAGTCTATTTTTGCGAAAATTATGTCAGCCACATTTGGGTCTGAAAAAAAGGTTACAACCAATGTAAGTCCATATGAAATGTTGTGCGAAAAATTTGGTATTGAATTAATTTTCTCAAATACTACTCCTGATGTAGTAGGGCCAGAAAAACGTATTATATGGTATGCTCCGGGAAAAGTTACGCACTACATTGCGAATGTGAACGGAAAAGAAATGAATCCGTATGACAAACTACAAGCTGTAAATACGCAAGGCTTCTGTCAGATGTTCGCGTTTTTTCTCGCAAAAGGGGATACGGTTGGATTTAAGAATGTGGAGCAGTCTAAAATGATAAGTCTTGAGAATTTCAATATTCTCGTACATAATACACAAACATGTCTTAAAAAGAGCTTTACTTACATAGAGGATGACCCTAAAATATTAGAGCGGTTTGGGGAGTTTTTCCAAAAGGTTAAGAAAGCGAGCCGTGAACAACTAGGAATAAAAAAAGGGATAACCTTTGAGGAATACATAAGGGATTTCAAAAAAATAAATGAATCGGAAATTTGTGTAAAAGCCTATATTTATGACAATCCTTTACGTGGCTATAGTGACGGTAAGCCGAGACTTCCCCTATGGTTTTTGCCAGAATACAAAGCACCAAATTACAGTGAACAGCCATATTCCTACGATTATCCTAAAGCCGCTCCTAGAGCAAGTCGTAGTAGATCTCGTAGCAGATCTCGTAGCAGATCTCGTAGCAGATCTCGTAGAGCAGTTTTTAGTGAAAATCATAGAGCTCCTGGCGCAAGTCGTAGGAGAGAAACTAGGCGTGATTCGCCCAGAAACTATTACCGTGATGTAGGCATCTAGGCTAAGTTAGGCACATTCCGTTAATCCTCAAACAGCGGGTTCGCAAGACCATTCGCGAAGCGAAGCCAGTTGATTTCCATACAGAACACCCTGATTTCCCAGTCCTGTTGGGTCAAGACGCCACCTGGATTTTTGATTTCCATTGTGAGTCGCATAGAATTCGTACGAGAAGCATTGATAGAGCCTGTAGGTTGGTGTGTCCCAGGATTTTCCGCAAAGGAAAGGCCGTATACGTAGGCTGAATAGGCCGCATAGCCGCCCCTATGTTTGGAGGCTATATGTTGTCGGAAATACTGTTCGTCAGCCTCTATCATCGTAATTCCGTTCACCTGGAGTTTTGCCGCGACGAGCATGGGTTGCGTGAAAAAGGCTTCTGTCGGTGTTAAAGGCCACTCGGACTCCACACGACTCGTATAGTTTGTCCATTCATTGTTTAACCCAGTGGCCTTACGCCGAATAATCCATATTATTTCCTCTAGAGGATGATTCGCCTCTAGGGGTAATTGTATTGTCACAGTGTCCGCCGCCGTATTCTTGGACACCTGATATTTCGTGGGCTCATCAAACGTAAAGGTCTGTAGTTCCCTGTGTAACATCTCAAACGGTTTGCGGAGCAAATGTTGGCGGTATTCACCGTCAAGAAGAGCCCCGTGTGTGACAAGAGCAACGGACTCTAGTAGAGGTATGGTGGCCGAGGTGGTGCGCACTCTGTCAGAAAACTGGATGCGCCGGTCCAAGGGGACTTCGTCGCATGACGCCCGCGCCCCCGAAACTCTACGGACAAGCTCGGAAAAGGGGCGGAGCGTGACGAAAATACGGACGGCCCCTTCTTTGGCCCCAATGAGCGGTAGGGCCTCCTGGTATTTCACACGACCAAAGAAAAAGGGAAGAGGGCAATGTACGTATCCATCCTCTGTGGGAAAATTCCGTACACTGCCGGCAGTTGCAAAGTTTCGTAGCGTCTGTATGGGGATCTTCGCAAGATGGTCGTATGCAATTCCGAATTGCGTATTGTAGTCTGTAAACAAGGTGGCGAACGTAAAGATGAAGTCGCCGTCAATGGTTTCCAGGGTCTTTCCGTCTATTTCAAGCTCTGCAGAAGCGATACAGGCGGAGCCGAGTGAATTTGCGTATTCCCATGCATCGGCTTGAGGGTTCGTATAAGTAATTCGACCTGCCTCAAGCTCATAAAGCGTATTGGAGTCGAGCCAGTGTCCGAGTTTGATTTGTAGGGCTGCTCCAAAGAGGAGGTCACCTATACGAAGAGAGCCGAGATCGAAACAGAAGCGTTGACCGAATTCGGCGGGGCCACGGAATAGAGTGGTTTGCACGTGAGGAATAAAACTGACAGTTTTGCGGTTGCGATCTTTAGAAAACCACGATCTGTTTGTGGTGAGCGGGAAGAGGTAATTCTCTTGGGGGTCACGATCCGTGAGGTCCAAGAGTGTTGTAATTCCACCTACGGGGTTCATACTATGTTATGAAAGTATTCTTTTAGTGGCGTTAACATCTAAGTAGTTGGCGGTAGTCAGCATCACAATATTTTTAACCTATGATTAGATGAAGGTAAAAACAACTAGAAAAATAAAGAGGCGAATAGGAGGTAGTATCAATGAACCGAAGGTTCTGATAGTTATATCTTCCAAGTCACCCAACAGTATATTGCATGGCTGCTTAGATAGTCTTTTAAAAGTGCAAATAAAGAACAGCCCCAATTATAGGGTATGTGTTGTAGATAGTGATAGTGATAATATGGATGTATATGATAAAATAAAGGGGGATTTTCCACAAGTAGAAGTGCACTTTATAAAGAATAAGAACTACGAGTATGGTGCGTGGAAGTTTGCTAACGATACGTATCCCAACTATGATATTTACTTTTGCATACAAGACTCCATCGTAATAAAAAAGAAAGTTCCACTCTCTATTGTGAATGATAAGAATGCCTATATATTTTTTCATAAAAGTGGTTACATTTTAAATATGGGTGTAAAGAATATCGGAAAGGCGAATATGAATATTGCAGGTATAAAATATAATAATATAATTAACTCACCTTTCTCTATTGCGCAACATTGTTCATTTATAGTGCATAATAATGTTATGAAAGATATATTTAAAACATTGGTTTCGCCTCCAAAAAATAAGCGGGGTTCACGTTCCTATGAGAGGGTGTTCGGTATATATTTCATCAAGAAAAATATAGTAACACATGATTTGCAAGAGTATTTTTCAAAAACTTCTGTAGGGAGAACATGAATGGCAACAGAGAGTATCTTCAGTTGCTAAATGCAACGAACCCTCTATTATCCTCTATCTTATAGACCACCCACGAATTTACAATGAGGTTGAGTTCCACCGTTTTTGTATCGAACACAGACGCAATATTTGGATATCGCAGAAAGATGCTGAAGGCCGGTTTTTCGGCGGTCGAGAAATTTATAGACCCTTCAGGGACAGCTACGTGAGGTGTATCCCGTCCAATTCCTGGGCCGAGATCCCAATTCATTTCTCCTAGTCCGAAGCCAGGGTCGCGCTCTTCTTTTGCAAACGGCACGAGGGTGTTCCACAGGATAGGTCCAGCAGCAGTCTCTCGGTCACGACCAGCAATCAAAAAGGTCGCAGAGCCGTAATATGGATTTCTATAATCAGATGTGGCCCAGCGCCGATTCCTATATAGGTTGTCCCAGGTACGTATGTACCAGAACATGCGACTAGCAGGGTGTTCCGCGTCAATATTCTTGACGACTTGTATGGCAAAAGCGCCCGAGAACGTATAGGTGTTCTCGTAGAGGAGAGAATAGGGTATCTCGTGCTTCTGTGTCTCATATTCCTCACGGGACTCTGCGTCCATATAGACGTGCCGAGTCTCCAGAGTCAGGATGGGTTTTCCTATGAGTTCTCTCGGAAGTGGAGCGAACGTTGTGGTCGGTCCACCTGTCCTGTCCACAATTTGGAAGGCCGATTCGCTCCAAGGTGCAGGATGGACGACCGAATCGTCGGAGCATTCCACACATTCTTCTAGAGTTCGGAGTGTGAGTTTCAGGCGAAATTTTTGTTGTTTCATTGCACATGTGGGGAGGCCACGTGAATTTCCAGGAATCGGAATTTTTAGGCGGAGTCGTCCAGGTGTTGCTTGGCGGGAGAGATCCCTTGTATCAGAATCAAAGCCTAGTTGGCCTGAGAGGGCCTGTGTGAGCCAAGCTGAATTTAGAGAGCCATGTGACAATTCACTTGCCCATAGAGAGTCGCCAGAGGTTTCGTAAAGGAGCACCTTATCCTGAAAAATCTGGATATTGGAAAAAAGGAAGTATGCAATTCCGCGTGTATAACCGTATGTTCGGCTCGTGTTCGGCGTATTTATATAGTAATTCCATTCGCCGTTTTTGGCTGCAACGTCCGGAGGAAGCCAGGTAGGTAGGTCTATAAGTATGGTGGATTCCAGGAACAATTCACCGGCGACCTCGAACTCGAATTCACAGGAGCGACCAAAGTCAGTGGAATTCAGTGGAACGTTGCGGCGCAATTCATTTAAGAATGCAGGGCGGCGTTCATAGCGTGTTTCAAAGGGATTGACTGCGTCTTGGAGCGTTTTACTAAAAAAATAGGTGTCTTTATTGCCTCGCGCAATTGACTCGTATAGAGAACCCTCCATAAGCGCTCCGGAACGTTCGGACGCCATCCTATTCAGACGGGCGACTTACTTGAAACGCCGAGTAGCGCGAAGAGGTTGAACAAGTGACCACACAGGCGCTTTTTTTACGCCCTGAGTGTAGGTCGTGATGGAGTTCACCTTGAGGCGGTAGAGCAAACGGTTGATCTCTTGTTTAGTGATAGAGGGATAGGTGTTTTTTAGCTCTAAGAACAGTTCCCTTGCTGTCTTATTTCCTTGAAGTAAGACATGGCGAATGGCTTGAATCAGCTTCTCTCTCTCCAAAATTATATTGGGCTCAACCTGATCTGTGGAGTAATTCTCTGTGTTCTCTACGACAGACGTAGTTTCCTTGGAAAAGAGCAGTGAGAAGAGGTAAAAGAGAATAAGAGGAAAACTAGCTGTAGCAGCCATGAAGAGATATATTTCGGCAACGTGGATAAGGATTTCGTATGTGTAACGCATTTGCATAATGTATTGGGGGCATTCAAGATGCGGCGAAAGCATAATTGCAGTGGAGTAGGGTGCGTTGTACTCAATGTCAGAAATAGTTGGCATTTGAATTTGAGAGAGGATGAAATCTCTCATCCCGGTGAGCACGTTCAATTTTTCGAGTCGCAAAAAATGTGCCCCCCCCTTTTATACTAAGTGCTGTTTTGAAATGTTGCTCTAATAATGGTTCGGTATTTACGGGGCTACGATGCAGATTTCAATGGGATTCTTGTCCTGTGGACGCCAGAAGCCCATGCGGCGCTCGCACACCATACTCTTCGTTTGGGCGAAGAGGCGCACGAACACGTAGCCTACACCGCCGAGGGCAAAACCAAGGAACGTGGGCGCGAGAACTTCGGGGAATGGCGGGAGCATTGAGGGGGGAGAGTCGCTCTATCGCGGTGTACTTCAATTTTTATAAATCGCAAAAAAAGGGGTGCTGTTTTTTAGTTCTTTTGCACATTCCCCCCTTTTCTTTTGCTTTTTATGTACGCGCAGCTTTCGCTATTGAAATAAGTTCATCGGCGCCCGGCCCTGTGTAGCCTGTGCTGCGGCTCACGGCCACGGCCTTCTGGGTCTGCTCCAGCCCAGCCGCCTCCGCGAGGTAGGAGTCATTCCTGTTCCCGAGAGATTGGTTGAGCGAGCTGGAGGCGACGAAATAGTTGTCAATGTGGTTGGCGCCGCCGTTGCTCTCGGCGATGATGTGACAGACGTGTTGGTCGGCATTGAGGGGCAATCCGGCGCGCTCCCTGAGCTTGCGGAACTGGGTCTTGCTCATGAAATCCTGTGCGCGTATCTGAGTTTGTGGGACGGGCGGGCCAAGATCAAAGGGTACAGACAGACTTTCGGGATTCAAGCGCAGAACTGTTGGTAGTAACTTCGCTTTGAAGGGGGCGCGCGGCGCCTTGGTGGCGAGCTGCTTGCGTGCCGCAGATACAACTGCTGGAGAAGGGGGCGGAGTCGGTGGACGAGGACCATAGCCCATCTGCGCACCGAGCTCCCGCATCTTTGCGAAACCAGGTCCGCGATGCCATTCTGAGGGCGGCGCAAAGTCGTTTGTACTGTGAAACATGTTGGGGGGGGGGATTTGCAGTTGCTGATGTGCTCGCTTCAATTTTTTCGAGGGTCACAAAAAAAGACTGCTTTTCTTTTGGTTTTGTTTTCTCCGTTCTTTTCTTTTATTTTCACTTTAGCCGCGTAATACGCCGAATAATGAACACTGCACTATCGGCTTTGGAAAGATCTTTGTATCCCACACTGAGGCGGTTGACTGATTTGCCCACGTCAATCTTGGGTAGGCCGGCTGTTTTCTTGCCACTGCAGAAGGCGAGCACCTCATCGTAGCGTAGAGTCTTGGCTGCACCTGTGGTGGAGGTCTGGTAGAAACCGTTAATCTGCTTCGGCTCGTGGATGCGCCGAGCCCAGACTTTGGCCTCGGCAAATGAGGCGAACTCATGGGTTTCCGCAAGATAGTCGTCCTCATTCTTCTTCACCCTAGCGGGCGGCTCGACGACGCCACCGCCACCACGACCACCGCCACCGCCCCCCGGCATTGCGTAGGTTTGGGCTACGCGGAGGGTCGGTGCGCCACCGCCAGCCGCCGCCTTCACCCGCTGCCCAGGCATTTTGTTGTCCAGGCGCGCCGCGTCGAGGCCGGCGGGTGCGGCGCTGCCACTAATCACCTCACGCCAGAAGGTGAGGTAGTTCGTCACCGTCTGGCTGCTGGTGTAAATCACAGTGGTAGAGCTCTTTTTGTAGCCGCAGGCGCGCCCCAGAAGGCTTTGGAGATTCGTGTCGTCCTTTCCGCCCACACGGTCCCACATGACACCTACATAGCGGTCATACATGGTCTTAGAGGCGTAGAACATGTTCTTCAGGATGACAAAGATGTGCTGAGTAGGTTTCTCCTTCAGAAGGTCATTAATGTCCTCATCAACCCTGCCCGAAGAGGTATCGTCGCCTCCGGATTCGGCCCGAGTTGTTGAGTCCCAGGGGCGCACGATTGCCTCGGGAAAGGCCGTGCACAGGGCAGCAGCCACTGCCTGCTGCTTCCCGTAGCGGGCGCGCAGAATGTGGATGCGGGGCTCGGCAAACTGGCTTACGGCCCGTTGCAGCTCCGCAATGCCCTCGGGCTTGTGCAAGTCACCGTAGTCCTCAAGTTTGCGGAGACGGCCGGCGGCGGACAAAGTTTCCACCGATTGATAGGCCTTGGTGGTCTTCAGCTGCACGATACGGGCCGAAATGGGTAGCTTGGAGGTGTCAATCGCCACGGCTTTTGCGGGGTCAGTGGCGCTGATGGTCATGAAGCGTATGCCGCGCGCGTGCCAGTGCTCGGGCGGGCAGAGCTTCGCTACGGAGGAGTAAATCAGGCTGTTGGGGCGGTTGGAAGTAGAAGATGCTAGATGGCTTTCGTCGACGACAATCAAGATGTTTGCCAGTGGCGAGGCCGCGTGGAGCGCATCAAGAGCGCGAACGATTTTGCCCAGACCACCGTTGTGCGCCACACCGCTACGTACGCCAAAGGGGAGGCGCTCTTTGGTTTGCTTCATCCATGCATTGTCGTTCATGCCTGTAATTACGAAGACCCTGTCGGGCGTAATCTTGAGGGTGGCGCAGTTAGAGAACACGAGGCGGAGCAGGGCGTTTAGCACACCTGTCTTCCCAGCCTGCATCTCTGCGGCCAAGTGTACCCATGCACGCTGCGTGCCTGCTACGAAGAAGTAAAGGAAGGCCTGAAGGGCTGCCAAGTACTGAGGGTTGTGTGGCTTCTCAGCGGCCTCGGCCTCGTCAGGGCGCCAACCAAACTCTGGAATCCAGAGGGTGGACTTGAATCCGGCGGAAGTCACTTGCAATTCTGCGTCAGAAATAAGAGCGGTTGTTGACATCTTGTTTTAGGAGTGAGGGGTAATACGGTAAAAAGAATAAAAATCAATTTTTTTTCGGAAATTGAACACTGAAAAAAGAAAAGCCTTTGCTTGCATATAACATGCAAGGTAAAGCCTATTCAATTTTATTCTAAATATCGAAAAAACTTAGGCAAAGCCTTTGCCGTTCTTTGAACAGCCTTTGCTGTTCTTTGAACAGCCTTTGCCGTTCTTTGAGCAGCCTTTGCCTCAAAATGAAATATTTTCGCTGTGTTCGATTTTTAAAAAAAAATTGAACGGCAAAACGGGGACAAAGCAAGTCCCCACACAAAACTACAGAATGTCTAGCCCTATCAGCATTTCAAACACCAGCGAGATTCTTGCGACCATTTCCTTCCTTGAGAGGCAGTTGACGAATTTGAAAACGGCCCTTGGCGCGACTGCTCCCAAGCTGGTAAACAGCTCCAAGGGAGGGGCAAAAGCAGCTGCCGCCCCTGGTGAGAAGAAGGCTCCGAACGCGTGGATTGTCTTCACGCAGAAGGTGGACAAGGCTCTCAAGGAAGCATCCATTTCCACTGGCGCGGCAACTGTTTCCAAGCAGTTTGCATCCTTCCTCAAGGACACCAAAGTCTATGACGAGTGGAACAATGAAGAGATTGTTGCCGCCTGGGCTACTTGGGAGAAGCCTGAGCAGCAGCCCAAGAAGGGGGCTACCTCCGCATCTGAGTCCGAGAGTAGCGCAGGTGCATCCAAGAAGGAGCGCAAGAAGCGTGAGCCCATGACTGAGGAGCAGAAGGCTGCTGCAAAGGCCAAGCGCGCGGCGAAGAAGGCGGCAGCCAGCGGCGCAGTGCTCCCAGTAAGCGAGGACTCTGCAGACGAAGACGTGCCTGCAGCGCCCGCGCCCCCCGCGGCAAAGCACGCCCCCAAGAAAGTTACGCAGAAGTCCACATTCACGATTGAGCAGTTGGCCGACTTTGACGAGTTCGAGTTCGAGGATGTCAAGTACGGTCGCAACATTCGCGGCGACTTGATTAACTGCGACGCCACCTACATCGGGCACTGGGACGCGGCAAACAAGCGGATTGACAAGACCGCGGCGCCGTCAGACTGGGCAGCGATTGAGAATGCAATGCAGTAAAGGGATATTGAGGGAAATAAATAAAAAAACAAAGAAAAAAGGCCAAAACCAACAAAAACAAACACTTTTTTTGTTGCCATGAGAAATTACTGCCAAGTCTTACCGCCAAGTACTTAATTTAAGTAATTGGCTCTGATTGCTAGAACGAAAGGATTAAGTCACTCCAATAAGGGAGTACTTAACTTTAACGGCATGTGCCAAAGTTAGGTACACCCAAAGGGTGTACCTAACTTAGCCTACATGCCTACAGTAGCGATGTAGGCACAAAATAAGTACCCCCAAAGGGGGTACTTAACTTCCGCACATCGCGGTAGTACTATACGTTACCAAAATAGGGTGCTTCTGTGCTAAAAAAATGGAATAAACGATATGAGCGCTCTTATTGAATTCGCGCCTCCCGTATTGGTGGGAAGCCATTCTGTATTCCGAAGTTTGTGACATCAATGTTCCCATTGAGCCGCTGTATTTCGCAAAGAGTGAACCATCCAGCCTCACTAATCTCCCTGTTATCGATGATGTTTACTGGAATTTCTTCTGGTACTAAACAGCGAAAGTACTCTGCATTATTTCCATCGCGATTCTTTGACAGAGTTGTTGTTAAGAAACTAACGTCCTTACGGGAGAGTGTAATTCCCGTTTCTTCGTGGAGTTCTCTGAGTGCACAGTCTAAGGCAATTTCTGACGCCTTCAAGTGCCCTTTGGGAAAAGACCATTTACCGCCTAGCCTCCCGCGCACAAGGAGATACTTTTCATCAGGGGTAGAGCATATTACTCCAAATACTTTATGTTTAATGTGTTCTTTGATGCGTTCTTTTAATGGTTTGTAGCGCCAACAGGTTGCATTCCATCCACGTGGTGATACTTGCGGCGGAAAACTTACATCTCTTGGGTGCATAATAGTCGGGGGTACTTTTATCATCCCTAACTAAATCTGTCAAATTTACTTTTAGTTATATCGGTACACATCGTTATTCAGAACAATGAATATTTTAAAATAAATTTGAAGGTGATGATAGAGAACTCAAAAGTGTTCTCTCTATGACTACAACACAATTGCCACAGTTGTGGGTGGAGTTCGCGTATAAGGCACATCAAGTAGAAGGGGTAAAATGGCTGTTCGAGCAAGAGAAGAAAACGCCAAGTGGTGGAATTGTCTGTGACGAGATGGGTCTTGGCAAGACAATTCAAATGCTGGCCCTTTTGAAGATGGAGAGCAATACGTCTACTCTACTCATTGCACCCCTTGCGGTTCTTTCTCAGTGGGAGGACACTGCGAAGCGCTGTGGCATTTCCACCTTACGACCGAAAATCACGAAACTCCATAGGGAGTGGAAAAGCGACGGCAAGTTCCGGCCTCTAGCACCTAAACTCTATATCATTGGTTACGAAATGGCCCGCAACTCCCCACAGTTTCTCACGATGGTCGAGTGGACGCGCATCATCTGTGATGAGGCGCACCGACTTGCGTCCAAGACATCTGCACTTTCCTCTATGGTGTCCACGATTCGCGCACAATCAAAGTGGTTTCTAACGGCAACGACCATTGTCAACTCCACAAAGGACATTGTA
>SXGQ01887680.1_pt1 | contig 16966 bp, 18 predicted proteins | sample 3178371 | NCBI WGS metagenome assembly SXGQ01 (sample SAMN11356859, study PRJNA531348) | freshwater metagenome | isolation source: freshwater sample F1-20 | place: China: Fuxian Lake, Yuxi | collected 2017-12-25
AGATCGATTTCGGTAAGGGATTCGGTGTCTGGAAAACCATGCCGATTCGTTTTCGAACTTCGACTGGATCGATACGAGGATCGTAAAGATCGATGCCGTGATACAGGATCTTCCCATCGACTCGAGCAGATTCAATAAGGTCGTTCATGCGATCGAAGCAACGAAGCACTGTCGACTTTCCGCAGCCCGACGGACCAATAAACGCTGTGATTTCGTGCTGGAGAACTTGAAGGTTGACATCGCGCACTGCTCGAAACCCGCCGTAGTAGACGTCGAGTTCACGAACGTCGAACACCACCGAGGGTGCTTCCGGCACGGGTGTTGTTGTCGGTGCAACAACTTCGGCGTTTGGTGCAGCAATTTCAGGAGACATCGAGGAGTCCTCTGCATTGGAGTCGTGGGTTTCAGTCACGTCTGAAGGCTAGGGCGGTCAGGCAGCGTGTCGTCGGGCAACCCTTGACGACACAACGCGGGCGAGAATGGTCATGGCAAAAACGATGGCAACCAGGGTCAGGGCAGCGCCCCAAGCACGAGATTTCGCCGCATCGAATGGCGTTTGGGCATTTCCAAAAATCTGAACCGAGAGCGCAGTCATCGGACCCTCGAAAATATTCAGGTTCAAATTCCTCGCAGCACCAATTGTGAAAACCAGCGGTGCAGTTTCACCGGCAGCACGAGCGATGGCGATCATGACGCCTGAGGTGATTCCGCCAAATGATGCTGGGAGCACAACTGTCGTAATCGTGCGCCACTTACGATTACCAAGGGCATAACTGGCTTGTCGAAGTTCGTCGGGAACGAGGCGCAACATTTCCTCGGTCGTGCGGATGATGATCGGCAACATCAAACAGCCGAGCGCAAGGGAGCCACCGAAACCGTTGAGGCCAAATGTGAGCGTCCATACGGTGTACACGAAGAGACCCATAACGATTGAGGGAACCCCGGTCATTACGTCGGCCATGAACCGGATCAAGCGCGCCGTGCGACCCTTGGCGCCATATTCATGGAGGTAGATCGCCCCGAGGATGCCTAATGGAATCGCCATGACGGCAGCACCAAGCGTGATGAACAGTGTTCCGACTACTGCCGGGCCCATTCCGCCGCCGGCTTTACGAGTCACGGCGGGCAGGTCTTCGGTGAACCATGCGACTGAAAGTTGACCAATGCCCTCGAGGAGGACGTAACCAATGACGAGGGCAAGCGGGATTACCGCAACAACGAGGGCGCCAAGCATCCAAATCGACGCGAGGCGATTCTTGATTCGACGAGATCGGCTGGTTGTCGCATCAAAAAGCAACTGCTCAACATCAGGAGAGATCAAATCAGTCATCTCATGCCCCCTGGCTTCTGCGGTCAAACCGGCTCACGATGCTGCGGGCAGAAACATTGACAATGATCGTGACTCCAAACAGGACAACACCCAAACCAATCAACGCGGACCTGTGGACACCTGATGCTTCGCCGAACTGGTTCACAATGACTGCAGCCATCGAGTCACCGGCTTCAAAGAGATGTGTAGTGATCTGTGGTTGCGAGCCGATAACGAGCGCAACCGCGATGGTTTCGCCCATTGCTCGACCAAGTCCAAGCATCACTGAGCCGACAATGCCTCCACGGCTCCATGGCAGAACTGCAGCGCGAATCATTTCCCAACGAGTGGCACCCATTCCGTAGGCAGCCTCTCGTTGCGCAGACGGAACTGTTGCAATGACTTCGCGACTCAGCGAAGTGATGATCGGTGTGATCATGATCGCCAAAATGATTCCGGCAGTCATGTAGCTGCGACCGCTGTCTCCATTGAAAAACCAGCCGAGAACTGGAATGTCGCCTACGGCGCCACTAATTGCTTTATAAACAGGCTGGATCGCAGGGGCGAGCACGATGATGCCCCAGAGTCCGTAGACCACCGAAGGGATCGCAGCCAAGAGATCCATAACATAAACAACTGGCTTACGAAATCGACGCGGCGCGGCTTCATTCGCATATAACGCAATCCCAAGGCTTACCGGCACGGCCAACACGAGTGCGATAAAGGACGACAAGATCGTTCCGTAAATAAACGCAAGTGCCCCGAATTTGCCATCGGCGGGCACCCACGTACTCGAGGTAATGAATCCAAAACCCTCTTGTTGAAAAGCAGGCCAAGCTTCCCGCGTTGTCGAAATGGCGATCAACGCAAGGATGCCCAACACCACCAGGCCAGCCGCTAGCGCGACGGTCTTGAAGACCGAATCGCCTCGCCGTCCAGACGTGGGTTCAAGCAACGACGAAGCGTCGCCCCCACCTGCGGGGGTGACGCTGTCGTCATGAGTAAGCAAAGTCACGTGGAGTTTCTAGCCCTGAATCTGGGTGATCTGCGCAAGTGCCCTGTCACGAAGTGCCGTCGGGAGCGGAGCAAAGTCCACGTCCTTGGCCAGATCCTGTGCATCGGTAAGCAGATAGGTCAGCCAACCCTTGATGGCAGCGACATTCGCTGAGGGGGTCGTATAGACGATGACAAAGGTCGGCGCTGTGATCGGGTACGTCTCTGCACCAGCCGCATTGAGCGGGTTGTAGGTCAGGTCATCCTTGATCGTTGCACCAGCAAGGGCAGCCGTCGTTCCTTCAAGGGTCGGAGCGACGAACTTGCCGTCCTTGTTCTTGATGAGCGCAGTCGTGAGGTTCGTCGCCTTTGCATCGGAAAGATCGACGTAGCCAATAGCGCCAGCGGTGTCCTTCACGATCTGAGCGACACCTGCGTTGCCCTTGCCAGCCTGCGCCTTGGGCCAAGCAACAGAGTCACCAGCAGTCACAGTGAAGATTGACGGAGCCGCAGTGGCAAGATACTTCGAGAAGTTCGAGGTCGTACCCGAACCATCGGAGCGAACCGCAACGGTAACCGCCGTGTTCGGAAGCGTGACGCCAGGGTTATCGGCAGCGATCGCTGCGTCGTTCCATGTGGCAATCGTGCCCATGAAAATCTTGGCAAGAGTTTCGGGTGAAAGCTTGAGTTCCTTCACGCCGGAGAGGTTGTATGACACCGTGATCGGGGCCGCAACCGTTGGGAAGTAGAGGAACGGGCCCTTGAAGTTGGCCTTTTCATCGTCCTTCACGAGGCTGTCCGAACCCGCCCAATCGGTGGTTCCGGCAGCAAGGTCCTTCTTACCCTGACCTGAACCGACGGAGTTGTAATTCACGGTGATACCTGAAGCCACAGACGTAAACGAGGCAATTGCGTCTTCATAAAAGTTCTTCGGGAACGTTGCACCGGAACCGTTCAAGGTTCCGCTGAGGGACTTGTAGTCATAGTTCGACGTCGCTTTTGTGGTGCTTGACGACGAATCTGAGGAACTCGAGCCGCAAGCGCCGGCGACAAGACCGACTGCGACAAGAACGGCGAGGAGCCAAACAAGGCCCCGCTTCGATGAACGCAAGATAATTCTCCCTGTAACGGTTGATTCCAAAGTGCCCGGTCGAGCACCCGGGGGACAACGTACGGATCCAAGGTGACAGGATTCCGCTCATCAGGTGTACGGGAGATGAACGGGAAGGGAAATCCTTGCGCTCAATGGGCTAGCGCAATCGGCTCGCAACCGCGTCGAGACGCTCAGGCACCGCTCGATACCAGACCCAGACCCCCCGCTTTTCTCGCTCTACCAGGCCAGCCTCAAACAGGATCCTGAGGTGATGGCTCACCGTTGGCTGCGATTTGCCAATGGGCGTGACTAAATCGCAAGCGCACACTTCACCGTCAGGAGCGGAACTGATGATGGAAAGAAGTCGGAGACGGACAGGATCGGAAAGCGCAGCGAAGACCAAAGCCAGCCCGGCGGCATCACTTTCGCTAAGCGGAATATCGCGAGCGGTGCCACAGCACACCTTTGTCTCTGACTTCGATTTCGTTGACTTCACTGATTTTGTCGCCACGGCCCCTCCAAACGGAAAACGATATTGACAAACATCAATATGCTAAAGATAGTACGTATCGAAGTTCATCGATACATCGCTTGATATTTCCGCCAAGACATACGTGCTTGCGTCGCTACATCATCCATTGAGGAGCCCCCCATGTCCCGAGTTCAACTTGCACTCAACGTGTCCGACATCAACGAAGCGATCGCGTTTTACTCGAAGATGTTCAATACCGAGCCGGCCAAGGTACGTGAGGGCTACGCAAACTTCGCGATCGCCGATCCCCCTCTCAAACTTGTACTAATCGAGAACACTGTCGCCGAACGACTCAATCACCTCGGGATCGAGGTTGACTCCACAGACGAGGTCGCTGAGGCAACGAACCGCTTCGACGAGGTGGGTTTCACAACCGACGTCGAGGAACAAACCACCTGCTGTTACGCCGTTCAGGACAAGGTGTGGGTCCGCGATCCCGACGATGCCCGCTGGGAGGTTTATACAGTGATCGCTGACTCGACCGTTTTTGGTTCAGCACCAGTCGATGGTGGGGATGCATGCTGTGCAACCTCATCACCCGTTGAGTCGGTGAGTCTCAGCGCAAAGCCTGGTTGCTGCTGATGTCACCATTGTTCCGAAAGTGCTTCGCCGAATTTCTCGGCTCCGCCTTTCTTATCGCCACGGTGATCGGGTCAGGCATCATGGCCACCAACCTCACCGACAACATTGCCCTCCAATTGCTCTGCAATACCGTGGCAACTGCAGGCGCGCTGGTCGCACTTATTGCTGCTTTCGGATCAGTGTCCGGCGCGCATTTCAATCCGGTCGTAACAATTGCTGATCGCGTCTTCCACGGCATTCCTACACGAGAGGTACTTCCGTACATCGCAGCCCAAATCGCCGGCATGATCGCCGGTGTCATGGTTGCGAATCTCATGTTCGGTCTCACCGCCATCAACATCTCGACGAAAACACGCTCTGGCGGCGGGCTCTGGCTTGGTGAAATCGTCGCCACTCTCGGCCTTCTTCTCGTGATCTTCGGAGTCGTTCGATCGGGAAAGTCGACACTCGCCCCGTTCGTGGTTGCTGGCTACATCACGGCGGCCTACTTCTTTACTTCGTCAACGAGCTTCGCCAACCCAGCTATCACTATCGGCCGCAGCCTTTCTGACTCTTTTGCAGGCATTGCGCCGAAGTCAGCACCGGGATTCATCATCGCCCAGTTCGTTGGAATGGCCCTTGCACTTGTCGCAATCCGCATCGTATTCCCCGATGCCGACGAGTTCGCCGATGAACTACTCATGAAGCACGAGGAAGATAAATGACAACAACAAACCCCACTGTTCTATTCGTCTGCGTGCACAATGCCGGCCGATCACAAATGGCGGCTGGATTTCTCGACCACCTCGCTGGCGATCGCATCGAAGTGCTTTCCGCCGGAAGCGCACCTGCGAGCACACTTAATCCTGCCGTGATCGAAGCCATGAATGAGGTCGGTATCGATCTCGTCGAACGTGGTGCACACCCAAAAATTCTTGATGCTCAAGTTGTCGAACGATGCGACGTCGTCATCACTATGGGCTGTGGCGACAACTGCCCATTCTTTCCAGGAGTTCGCTATCTCGATTGGGTGCTTGAAGATCCCGCTGGCCAAGGCGTCGAAGCCGTCCGTCCAATTCGAGATGAAATTGAGCGACGCGTTCGCGAACTCATTGACGAACTCTCCGCTTAAACGCAAGCGACTTAGTCGCTGTGTCCGAGCGAAAGAAATGCTGACAACACATCGACATCGTGGTCATAGGTGAGTCGCTCCCCCGCTTCAACCGGGCTGACCCACTCAAGGGCATCGACTTCTTCGTTCGCCTCGAACGTTCCGGACTGAACCGTCATCACCCAGTACCGAACAATCTTGGAACGATCTTTATGGTCTCGGTAGGTCACTGACGGCAACTCGTCACCGAGTTCACAGTCGAAGCCTGTTTCCTCAAATACTTCACGATGCGCTGTCAGCTCATCGGTTTCGCCCGTCTCAGCCTTTCCCTTCGGGAAGGTCCAGTCGTCATAGCGAGGACGATGCACAATCACGATCTCGGGTTCAGCGAGTTCACCGCGAAAGATCACTCCGCCAGCGGCGCGCACGTCGAACGATTCAGCGCCATCGTCAATCGAGTTGCGGACCGTCATACAAATTCAGACCCGACGTTCGAGTGCAATTGCCTCGAAGCGGCGATGGGTGTCGAACTGGTCTGTACCGAGAACGCGACTCCAAGTCGCATCGGGACCCAACGCCCATGCGAGGGAATCATCTTCAAGGTTGACGTCAAGGATCTCGTGCAAACGCGCCTGCAGCAACGGATCTTCGACAGGAACCAAGGCTTCAACACGGCGGTCGAGGTTGCGGGGCATGAGGTCGGCAGAACCGATGAAGTACACGGGAGCGCCTGCGGCACCATGCTTGAAGTAATAGATCCGCGAATGTTCCAGATAACGACCCACAATTGAACGCACACGGATGTTTTCGGACAGTCCCGGAACGCCTGGACGCAAACAGCAAATGCCGCGCACAATCAGGTCGACTCGCGTGCCCGCTTGCGAAGCCGCATAAAGGGAGTCGATGAGTGCCGCATCAACGAGGCTGTTCATCTTGAGAACAATGTGACCTTCAGCGCCCAGCGCTGCTTCGTTCGCAATGAGTTCAGCAATGCCCGGACGAATCGTCGTGGGCGAGATCAGCAGCTTTGAGAATTCAGGGTCACGAGCAAAACCCGTAAGCAGATTGAACAACTGCGTGAGATCTGAACCCACGGCCGGGTCGGCAGTGAGAAGACCAACGTCCTCATACAGACGCGCAGTCTTCGGGTTGTAATTACCGGTTCCGATATGGCAATAGCGGCGGATGCCGTCGTGTTCTTCGCGAACAACAAGCGTGGTCTTGGTATGAATCTTGAGGCCCATGAGGCCGTAGATCACGTGAACGCCCGCTTTTTCCAATTCCTTGGCCCAGCCGATGTTCTTCTTTTCGTCGAACCGAGCTTTGAGTTCAACAAGTGCAGCAACCTGCTTGCCGCGTTCGGCGGCACGCACAAGAGACTTAATAATCGAAGTGTCAGATGAGGTGCGATACAGCGTGAGCTTGATTGCGAGGACTGACGGATCAACCGACGCCTGACGAATGAACTCCTCAACAGAAGTTGAAAATGATTCGTAGGGGTGATGCATCAGAACGTCGCGGTCGCGGATGACCGAAAAGATGTCGACCGGTTCGTCGGGATCGGTGCTCGATAAACGTGGTTGCGTTATAGGCGCCCACGGTTCGTCCTTAAGGTCAGGACGTTCGAGACTCATCAGTCCGAAGAGGCCACTCAAATCGATTGGACCAGAGAACGTGTAAATGTCCGCAGCATCGAGATCGAGTTCTTCGCTCAGAAGCTCGAGAATTTCCTCAGAAACGTTTGAATCGATCTCGAGTCGAACCGCTCGGCCAAAGCGGCGGCGGCGAAGTTCAAGTTCGATCGTTTCGAGAAGATCGTCAGCATCTTCTTCTTCCACCGTGAGGTCGGCATTTCGAGTAACTCGGAAGGCGTAATGCGTGCCTGGATCCATGCCGGGGAACAGCACATCGAGATGCGACGCGATGACCTGTTCGAGTGGAATGAATCGCTCGCCGTCCGGCATCACGATGAATCGTGGAAGCAGATTGGGAACCTTGACCCGCGCAAAGCGATGCTCGCCGGTGACTGGGTCATTCACCACCACAGCAAGGTTCAGAGAAAGATCTGAGATGTAGGGAAAAGGATGTCCCGGGTCGACAGCCAGCGGCGTAAGGACCGGGAATATGCGCTCTTCAAAGACGGTGTCGAGATAGGAGCGGTCGTCATCGTCAAGTTCTTCATAACTCGAGAACACAATGCCGACACCAGCGAGCGCAGGAACAAGTTCGTCGAGGAAGACGCGCTCGGCCGTGGCCACAAGGACCGAAAGCCGCTCATGGATTTCGCGCAGTTGCTGCGCAGCAGTCCGACCATCGGCTGTTTGCTTGCCCAGCCCAGCGGCAACCTGATCTTTCAGTCCGGCGACACGAACCTGAAAGAACTCATCGAGGTTCTGCGAAAAGATTGCAACGAACTTGGCCCGTTCAAGAAGGGGAACATCGGGATTCGAGGCAAGAGCAAGAACTCGAGCGTCGAAGTCGAGCCACGAAAGTTCTCGATTTAGGAAACGGTCAGGGGACGCCGCAAGTTGGGCGGGCGTGAGGTGCACCACCGGTCGCGACACGCCCAGCGACATGATCAGTCTTCCGGAATGCCGAGATCCCAGACGAGCGTGAGGTTCTCTCGCTCGGCATCGCGAGCGACGCGTTCTTTGTTACGACGAAACTGCGGGTCGTGTGGGGGAAGAAGAAGTAGACGGGCCATTACGCGGTTGCGGAACTCGTCGATCAGGCCACGGACCTCAGAATCACCCTGGACGTCCCAGTGGGGAGCGACCGGGCCGAGGTAGATCACTCGGACATGCCCACGAGGCGGCTGATCGGTTTCGATTTCGGTGATCGACATGGCGGCACGGCACTTTCGTCATCTGGGGCCAAGGGCGACCCCGCAAGGTGCGACAGCCTAGCGGCGACCCGCCAAGAGCCCCCAATGACTGCCCCCCTTCGGAAAAGGTTCATTTAGAGGCAACCAGCGGTTCTCCTTACCTCCGCTTTCGCCCCCCATCGCTACCTTCCCCGACATGGATACCCCCACCCCCTGGATGAATGACGGCAACTGTAAAGACCACCCCCCCTCCACCTTCTTCCCAAGCGACGGCGTCGGGGTTGAGGTAGCCAAGCGCATCTGTGCCACGTGCCCAGTAGCGGCACAGTGTCTCGACTACGCCCTCGATAACCGCATCGACCACGGCGTATGGGGCGGCACCTCTGAGCGCCAACGACGCCGGATGCTGAAGGGCCGCCGAACCCCCAGCCACTTGCTCAACGTCTGATTGATCCCCCATCGCGTATCCAGCGCAGCCACTGCGTTGCTCTGCCAACCACGACCTGCCCCGTTCATCTCCACCTCCCGGAGTTGGATGGGGCAGGATCGCGTTCGTGATCCATCGTGATTGAGTGCGTCATCAATATCAGCGAAGGCCGCGACCTTGACCTTGTTCAGGAGATCGCGCGCACCGCTGGCAGCGATCTTCTCGACGTGCATTGCGATGCCGATCACAACCGATCCGTCATCACCGTCGTCGGTGCTGACGCTCCGCCAGCGGTCATCAACGCTGCCGTCGAGCGTCTTGATCTTCGAACACACACCGGAGTTCATCCCCGCATCGGTGTCGTCGACGTTGTGCCGTTCGTTCCCCTAGCCGGTTCCACCTTTGACGATGCGCTCAGAACTCGAGACGCAATGAGTTCGTGGATCGCCAACGAACTGCAAATTCCTGTCTTTCTGTATGGCCCGGAGCGCACGCTGCCTGATATCCGACGCGGCGCCTTCACCGTTGTGGTACCTGACTTCGGCCCATCTGAGCCACATCCCACAGCAGGCGCTGTTGCCGTCGGTGCCCGTCAACTCATGTTGGCCTGGAATTTATGGCTTTGTGAGCCTGATCTAGACCTTGCCAAATCCATTGCGTCGTCGATCCGCGGACCTGGCGTTCGGGCCCTCGCCCTTCAGGTTGGAGACGAGGTACAGGTGTCGATGAATCTCATCGACCCGCTTGCCGTTGGTCCTGCCGAGGTGTACGACCGCGTCGCTGCAGTCGCAGAAATTGCTCGTGCTGAACTTGTGGGTCTCGCGCCGCAGACTGTCGTGGACGCGGTACATGAAAATCGCTGGGAACAACTCAATCTGTCGGTTGAAACGACGATTGAGTCTCGGTTGCAACGCCGCCCAAACGGCGGCATCTGAGCTCAGGCAGTTGCGGTACGAGCCGGCGCTGCTGCTGCGGCACGGGCCAATGCGCGCTGGCGGCGGATCCGGCGACGCTCGCGCTCGCTCATGCCACCCCAAATGCCGAACTTCTCGCCGTTCGCCAACGCGTACTCAAGGCAATCGTCTCGCACCACACAGCCCTTGCAGACCTCTTTGGCTTCCCGAGTGGATGCACCGCGCTCGGGGAAGAAGAGATCAGGGTCGACACCAAGGCAGTTGGCCATGTCCTGCCAGGACTTGTCCTCGCCGTCGAGTTCGACGGCCGGCGTACCCTGGGCAGAGGTGAAAGAAATCGATTGCGGCATGCTGGGGGTCCTCCTGGACTCGAACAGCTTCCCCCGGAAACGACGATGCTCCACGGGTGTAATTACAACGGCGTGATTCTGCCCTGTCGGAGCGACAAACGCAAGGGGGAATTGGGTTCGGGGCACAAAAACCCCGGCTCAGCAGGGGAAATCAACCGGCTCGGCGGCCTCGGAGCATTTCCCGTTTGTTGTTCAAGAAGTCCACCAGCACGTAATCGCCCAGGTTCTCTGGGGTCGTGAAGAAGGCCCTTCCACCGTTTAATTGGCTCATTTTCTCGACGAACTCCGACAGATACGGGTTCGGGTCAAGCATGAAGGTGTTGATGACGATGTCCTCTTTCGTGCACAGCATCACCTGTCGGAGGGTGGCATCGCGGGTTTCAGGCCGGGTCGGATAATCGAAGAAAATCTGGCCATTTGGCATCACATGGGCGGTGGGTTCACCGTCAGTGATCATGATGATTTGCTTGGTGCCCGACTGTTTGGCCAAAAGGCGCCGGGCGATCATGAAGCCCTCGTGCATGTTGGTGCCGTAGTCGAAGTCCCAAGAGACCTCGGGCAATTGCTCAGCCTTGAGTTCCTCGGCCGAGCGGCTAAAGCCCACAAGGCCAAGGTAATCACGGGGGTATTTCGAGGTGATGAGGGCGTGCAACGCCATCGTGACCTTCTTGGCCGGGAGGAAATTGCCTCGCATCGGCATTGAGAGCGAAAGGTCGACCATGAGGACAGTGCTCGATCGCACCAGATGTTCAGTTCGCTCGACCTCGAAATCCTCAGGAGTGAGTTTCACGGGCGTTCCAGCACCGCTGCGGAAGATCGCATTGCGAACGGTTCGACCAATGTCGAGATTGAAAGGATCGCCGAACTCGTAGGGCTTGGTGGAGTGATCGCGCTCGTGGCCAACGCCGATGCGCGCAATCTCATGCTGCCCGGCTTTGTCCATGTCGAGCTTGTTGAACAATTCGTCGAGAGCGTTCTGGCCAAGTTGGCGAATGCCACGCGGCGTGAGTTCGAGCTTTCCTTCTTTGTTTTCAACCAGACCCGACTCTTCCAGGCGGCGTGAGAGTTCTGCCATCTGTTCGAGGCTGCGGGCCGCGTCGTCACCGAGAAGTTCGCGCGCACGATCGAGATCGACCTCGGCGAGTGCACCTGGGTTGGCTGCACCCTTCAACAAGTTCTCAAGCTGATCAAGATCGCCCAGCTGCTGAAGCATTTGATTGGCGTCGGCCATGTTGAGCGGTTCGTCGCCAGAGAACTCGTAGCGACGATTCCAGTTGAGATCAGGAAACGCTTGGGCGAGGTTTTGACCCAATTGATCCATTTGCCAACGAAGATCCATATCTTCAAGCAATTGATCGGAAAGCGCTTGCAACTGAGCGCGTTGTTCGGGCGTCATTGAATTCATCATCGCTTGAGCAGCAGCCATGCGGGCCGCCATGATTTCAAGCAATTCGTCAAGGTTTTGGGGGTTTTCCGGGAAGAAGTCGCCGAACTTCTCCATGAAGCCGTCGAAGTCTGGCTCTTCGCCCCGCTGACGCTGTTCAAGCATGTTGTTGAGTTCGGCGAACATGTCCTTCATGCGAGCCATGTCTTCGGGTGTCATGTTTTCAACTGCGCCCGACATTTGATCGACATACTGCTGCATCAACTGCTCGCGCAGTTTTTCGACCAGTTCCTCGAACTTTTCGCGTGCTTCTGATGACGTGAAGTCGTGGTTCTGAAGATCGCGCACCATTCCCGCGAGATCTTGCGACATCAAGTCGAGTGACAGGTGACGTTCGGCAGCAACCTGTTCGGTGAGTTCTTGGCGACGGGCATCGCCGGAGTCCCGCGCTTCTTGCGCGAGTTCATCGATTGCTTCACGTTCGGCTTCGACAACATCGCGGAGGTCCTTGGCGATTTCGTCGTAGATGCCACCGAGGTCGTGACTTTCGAGAGTTTCCCGACGCTTGTTTCGGAGCTCGTCCATCATTTCCCGCAAGCCCTTCATGCGCTCGCCGTTGTCGGAGTCGAATCCCTCTTGCATCATGCGTCGCAGAGCAGCGTTGATATCGCCGTGATACAGCAGATCGTCAGTGATCTCGCCGAAGATGTCAGTGGCATCGAAGTCGAAGCCGACCTGCGTGCCATCCCATCGCGAGTACTGAACCCGATTGGCTCTGCCCATAGAGGCACCGTACCGGGAATACTGCATCTATGACCGACCCAGCCCTTTGGGGCATCGCCACAACTGCCGCAGGAGGCGAAGGCCTCTCAGATCGAAGCGATTGGTCGACCCTCACCAGCGACGGAACCCTTCCCGATTCCATGATCGGCAGCGGTTTCGGCTTTGAGTACCGCTCTGACCTTCCGATGCTGGCCGAAGCCGGCATTCCCACTATGCGCTGGACGATCGACTGGTCGCGGCTCGAGCCTCGCCCGGGCCATTGGGACAGCGACGCCGTCGATCACGTCTCCGAAATCTTGAAGGCTGCTCGAGACGCCGGTATTGAGGTTTGGGCCGTTCTGCACGATGGCCCGCTGCCGGGCTGGTTCTCTGAAGACCAACGGGGTTTCGACGATGCCGACGGCCTTCGCCTCACCTGGCCCCGCCATGTCGACCGCGTGGCCGAAACCTTTGGCGACCTCGTGGCGGCGTGGATTCCGGTCCTCGACCCCTACACACGAGCCCTTGAGGGCCACCTCGTCGGCAGCCGGCCACCGTACAAAGCCGAACCCGGCAAGTTCCTTGAAGCACTTCACACACTGCATCACGCATCGTTCGAGGCCAACCGCCTTCTGCGCAGCGGCACTCCCCCGGTTGTCGTTTGCATCGATACGTGTCCAGTGGAGCCGGGCGTGATGTCGCGCGAGCCCGACGAACGTGACGCGGCGCGCAAACGCGTTGAGTCGGTTGATCGATTGCGATTCGGCTCGTGGATCCGCGAACTCAATGACGGTGTCATTTCCATCCCCGGCTTGGCCGAGCGTGAGATCGACGGGCTTGCGGGCGCGTACGACCTCATTGGTTTCACCTATCGCGGCGGTTCGACCTTGTTCGCCGACGGAACGACCGGCCCCTATCCACTAGATGCCCCGGTTGCGCCCGATGGTCGCGCCCCTTGGACAGAAGGCCTTGGCGTCACCATTCGTCGCCTTTCCGACAACTTCCCGGGTCGAAAATTTGCGCTACTCGGCACCGGCCTCACCGCTGTTGAAGATGACTGGCGTACAGAAGTGCTCTCCGGTTCCATCCTTGAGACCCAACGCGCCGCCGACGACGGCATCGCCGTGACGCACGCGTTCTGGGAGTCAGGCTTTGACGGCTGGACACCTGAATGCGGGCTCGACATACCTGACGGCGTGTTCGACCGCAGTCGAAACGTTCGTGAGAGCGCGCAATTACTGCGCGCCGCGCCTCGTTGACGTGCGATGCTCTCGGCGTGAGCACTGATCAGAGCCAAGCTGCCCGTTCGCCCCAAGACATCGCGAAGGAAGCGGCGGGACGTCACGCTGCCAGTTACGTCACCGACGGAATGCGCGTCGGTCTCGGTACTGGTTCGACCGTGTACTGGACAATCGTCGAACTCGGCGATCGGGCTCTCGACATCGTCTGCACCTCAACGTCGGTGCAGACCCATGAACTCGCAACCTCGCTCGGCTTGAAGGTCATCTCTCCCGACGAAATCGGCGCACTCGATATCGCCATCGACGGCGCCGACGAAGTCGACCCCGCGTTCAACCTCACCAAGGGCGGCGGAGCGGCACACACTCGCGAAAAGATCGTGGCGGCGATGTCGCCGCGCTTCATCATCGTGGTCGATGAGTCAAAGCTCGTTCCTGCACTTGGGCCCTTCGGAACGCCGCTTGAAGTGCTCGATTTCGCACCGGATGTTGTGGCCACCGCCGTCGAAGCTCTCGGCGCTTCGGTAGTCACCACCCGCGATCGCCGCAGCGATAACGGCAACCTCGTGATGGACGCTCAGTTCGGTTCGATTGTCGACCCCGTCGCCCTTGGCGATCGACTTGCGAACACGCCCGGCATCGTCGAACACGGGATCTTCCCCGGCTCGATGGTCGAACGAGTCGTGATTGCTGGTCTTGATGGCGTGCGCGAACTGGTGAACGACCAGCGCTAATTGACACGCAGGGTTCAGCCGCGGCCGCGGTACTGGGCGCGAGCGCCAACTGCGTCTTTGTTGAGGCGCTTGGAAAGGTGCAGACCTTCGAGCACAAACTCGACAGCGCTGGCAACAACCTCGGGCGTGGTGTCGCCACCGGTAAGGGCATTGATATGTGGTGCGAGCGCGGGGATATCGCCGAGTAACGCGACATAGTCAGCAGAAGAAACGTCTTCACCGGCGTTAACCAAACGATCGCCGTCGAACGAGTCGACAACCTCACGAAGGTTTTCGATGGCGATGTATTCACGGAAGATTCCGAGCACCGCAGCCTTGAGAAGTTGTTCAACAACAAGGCCTTCGCGGCCTTCTTCAATCGTTTCGATTTCGACTTTGCCGATCGTTGATGCAGCGAGCGCATCAAGATCAGAAACACGCGGAACAACGATGGTTTCGCCATGCTGCAGTGCACGACGCATCGCGTTGGCCTGGAGCGTTTCAAGGTTGGCGACAGTAAGACGAACCGACACACCAGAACGCTGATTGATATGCGGGCTGCGACGCGCGAGTTGTGAGAACTCCGCAACGATTTCAGTCATGTACGCGGGTACACGCACTTCGATTCCCGGCACTTCGAGATTGCGGGCTTCCTGCAAGGCGATGGTGACTTCAGTTGCGACGTCGAGTGGGTAATGCGTGCGGATCTGCGAACCGAAGCGATCCTTCAGTGGTGTAATGAGTCGACCCCGGTTGGTGTAGTCATCGGGGTTGGCCGACGCGAACAACATGACGTCGAGAGGGAGCCGGAGTTTGAAGCCACGGATCTGCACGTCGCGCTCTTCAAGCACATTCAACAAACCAACCTGAATGCGCTCGGCGAGGTCAGGAAGTTCGTTAATAGCGAAAATGCCCCGGTTGGTGCGAGGCACCAGACCGAAGTGGATGGTCTCTTCGTTGGAAAGGTGTCGGCCCTCGGCAATCTTGATGGGATCGACCTCGCCGATGAGGTCGGCGATCGAGGTGTCGGGGGTGGCGAGCTTCTCGCCGTAGCGCTCGTCTCGATGCACCCAACTGATTGGGGTGGCATCGCCCAATTCGGCCACGAGGTCGCGGGCGGGCTTGGAAACCGGGGCGAAGGGATCGTCGTTGATCTCAGAACCGGCGACTATGGGCATCCATTCGTCGAGCAAGTTCGTGAGAGAGCGGATCATGCGGGTTTTTGCCTGACCTCGTTCGCCCAGGAAGATCACATCGTGACCAGCGAGAATGGCATTCTCGAGCTGGGGAAGAACGGTGTCTTCATAACCCAGAACGCTGTCGAAAAGCGGCTCGCCAGCGACGATCCGCACAATGGCGTTCTGACGAAGTTCTTCCTTGACCGGCCGGCTGATCCAGCCCGAGGCCCGCAGTTCTCCGAGAGTGGTTGGCCGCTCTGACATCGTTTCCTCCCCTGCCGGACCCGATGGCCGGACGATGGACGACTCAACCTATCGCCGTGGCTCGGTTGCCGGGCGAGCCGAGTGACGAATCTGCCTCCGCACAGTTCGCCCCTCGCCGTTGTCGGTGAGTAGCGTGATCTCACTTGGTCACGGCTCTGCCCGATCAAGTCCAGTTCTGGTCACAGCCTTCTCCAAGAAAGGTCTGCTCGTGACAGCAACCAAGGAACCGCCTGCACTGACTCCGGACATTTCGTCCCCGACGATTCGCAAGGCCAACCGCCGCAACACCTTCGCCATCATTGACCTCTACAAGTCGTCAGTAGGCAAGAAATGGATCATGGCTCTCACCGGCATCATGCTGATGGGGTTCGTTCTCGTGCACATGATCGGCAACCTGAAGATGTACGTCGGGGCCGAGGACTTCAACGAATACGCAGAATTCCTGCGGAAGTTGCTCTATCCGGTCATCCCAGCCACAGGTGTCCTCTGGATCTTCCGTCTCGGCCTTCTCGTGGCCTTCGGACTGCATATCCAATCGGCCTATGCGCTTACGCGAATCAATCGCAAAGCCCGACCGGTCAATTACAAGTCACCACGTGACTATGTGGCGGTGAACTGGGCAGCGCGCACGATGCGCTGGAGCGGCATCATCGTTGGGCTGTTTCTGGTGTGGCATCTCGCCGACCTGACATGGGGCTGGGCCAACCCAGAGTTCGTCTATGGCAATCCCTATGCCAACGTCGCCTCAAGCCTTTCCCGGGCTCCGATCGCAGCGCTCTACATCGTCGCCAACATCGCACTGGGCTTTCACCTCTATCACGGCGCTTGGAGCATCTTTCAGAGTGTCGGTTCAATGAGTGCCCAGTTCAATCCCCGTCACAATCCAATCCGCCGTGGCTTTGCTGCGGGCTTTGCGATTCTTGTGGCTGGCGTCAACATCACATTCCCAATCGCCGTGCTTACCGGCGTGGTCGGCTGAAGGAGCATCAGATGAGCACAATCACTCTCGACTCCAAGACCCCATCTGGTCCTGTTGAGGAACGCTGGGAGAATCACAAGTTCAACATGAAGCTCGTGAATCCCGCGAACAAGCGGAAATTCACCGTGCTCGTGGTCGGTACCGGCCTTGCCGGCGCTGCCGCTGCGGCGACACTCGCCGAACTCGGCTACCACGTGAAGTGCTTCACATTCCACGATTCACCTCGTCGTGCGCATTCAATTGCCGCGCAGGGTGGCATCAACGCAGCCAAGAATTACAAGAACGACGGCGACAGCGTAAAGCGGTTGTTCTACGACACCGTCAAGGGCGGCGA
>SXGQ01290910.1_pt1 | contig 16956 bp, 22 predicted proteins | sample 3178371 | NCBI WGS metagenome assembly SXGQ01 (sample SAMN11356859, study PRJNA531348) | freshwater metagenome | isolation source: freshwater sample F1-20 | place: China: Fuxian Lake, Yuxi | collected 2017-12-25
AGCTAGTTTTTTTAGACTTACCAAATAAGTTAAAAAACATTGTAGTCCTCTTTCTCGTTAGTTAATAATGCCGACAGAACATTCCGACGACATATAAAAATATATTTTACACGAAATTAAAGATATGTCAACCGCTTTGTTCTAGCGGCGTGGTAAATTGTCAGGCGTCGTCTTTTATGTCCGGAACATGGAACAGATTAATGCCTTCATCCAGCAGTTGGTTGACTTCTTTCTGGTTAGGAGTGCCATAGAATTTGTCATCGCGATCACCTTTTTCGTGTTTCCTGTATTCATTCACAAAACTGTTGCCCACGTTGTCGAACTCGGTCACGATGTGTTTGCGTATGCGACGCAGTATGTTCTTGGCCTGTGCGGCCGGGATCATGGTATCCGCCGTGATCTGATCTGTGAGGTCTTTCTTTTTCCTAATGGCTGTTTTGTTTCTACCAATGCGTGGAGACATAATAGCTCGATCCACTCGTTTGCTGTCGCACATGGGACATACTAATAAGTCCTTCTTCTGCTGACGCTCGAACTCTGCTATGTTAGGGAACCAACCATCGAACTTGTGGTCATGCTCGCAACGAAGTTGATATTTGATCATGCAAATACTTATTATACACTAGTTGACAGATCTGTCAAACAGTGTTAAATTTATTATTATGGCAAAAAAAACTACAGGATCTAACACTAAAAAAGAAGGACAGGCCAAGAGGACCAGCGCCGGCAGGCCGCGTCCCAACACCAAGACCTCATCCATGAACAAGCACCGGAAGAGATCGTTCAAGATCTACAGGGGACAGGGCAAGGCATAATGGCACGAGTCTCATTAAAGAAGAAGAAGCAGTTGATCGACAAGATCATAAACGGCGTCAGGAAATATAAATTCAACATACAGAGATACGGCGGCGAGACCGTGGTGGGCACCATCACACCCTATCAGTATCACTATTGGAAGGACAGGCAGTCTGAACTTACTGACTATCTCATGGGGGGCGACAGAGAAAATTACGAGAAGGAAAACAACTTGCCCCAAGAGGCCAAATTTGATAGGGATTGGTATGAGAACTCCGATGTGGCACACACCTGTGGCGCTCCCATCGAGTCAGCCAACTTCCTCAACATAGAAGAATTTGACCAGCACGGTGAACCCATCAAGGATGCCCAGGGACACTATGTGTTTCGCGACGGCATAGAACTCACCGCAGACAACCTAGACAAACATGGCATTGAAACTGTGGAGTCCGGCGAATGCGTGGACGTGGACCACCCAAGACTTATCAACCAATATTACCTGTATGCCTACACCACCAACAAGGGTTCTTTCACCACAGAGGGAATGATAGAGATCGATGGAGAGCTGGATCTCAAGAAATTGAAACTGCACTTTCAACAAATCGAAGGATCCGACATCTGCAACGCGATCAGCTACGCGGATGGAGAGCCCCGACATCTGGAAGAGGACAGCACTGGCAGCAGCCAAGAGTGCAGGGTGATGGAAGGGGTCATGGATGAGAAGAGCATGAGCAAGAAGCTGAAAAAAGAGATCGCCAGGGCAGAGGCAGAAGCGCCACAGCCAGGCACAGACACAGAAGAGGACGCCGACGAACCAGCAGCACCATCCCAGAAAGAACAGCTTCGCTGGATGGAAGAAGAGAACATGAAGGCGGCCAAGGAAGCCAAGAAGAAATCCAAAAAGAAAAAAGCCAAGGGCAAGAAGAAAAAATGATCCGCGATCTTGAACAGGATATCCTCTTAATGGAGGAACAGATTCAAGAGATCAAGAAGTTAAGGGCACAAGTAGGCAATCTTGAAGTACAGATAGCGGACTACCAGCAAATAGTGAAAGAGCTCAGCGACAAGATAGCTTTATCAGAAAAAAATATCTAATATTTTTTTTATAAATCAACTGCTTTGATTCAAAAAAAAAATTAAAAAATAAAATTAGTTTAAATATATCATGTTTTTTGAATTATCTAAAATTAAAAACACCGCATTTCCTAAAAATTATTTTTTAAAAAATGGAATTTATCTAAACTGTGACCTTGGATGGCAAAAATATGCCTTGAGAAATCATACAATATTTTTCAAGGGTTATGTTTTGGATAAAATCAATCAACAAAACTTTCTGGAAAACACAATTAACGACCCTATGCCTCGTTATGATGGAAATTTTATATGCATTATAGTAGGAGAAAATATCACAATCACAAATGATAAATGTCGAGGCACCCCATTGCAGTATAAAATTTTTGAAAAAGTAACCAATATAGAAAAAAATTTAACATCTGTATGGTCAAATAATTATCTAGTAATTACAGAAAATTTTGACATAAAAGAAATAAAATTTACTCCATATTCCGCATCGTATCAGGAATTAGATTATAATTCTTCTTTAAATGAAATTAACAAAATAATATGTAATTCATTTGAAATGTTTTTATCCAAAAATATAAAGCCCATTAAAATCTTTTTAAGCGGTGGCATCGACACGCTTACAATGTACAGTTACTTGAAAAAATTTACAAGTAAATTTGAAATAGTTGACTATGAGTATTTTAAATTTACTCATTTTTACACAAAAAATTTAGAAAAAATTAAAAAATTTTGGGGCTACAATCAAATGCACAGCTGGGGGGAACTTCCTGTAGCATTTTTTACCGGTGCTTGCGGAGATGAATTTTTTATTAGGGGGCCTGCAATGTTGTCGGTGCTTGCTGATTTTCACGAAATTGATGTCTTGTCATTATTGGATGATAATAGACAATGTTATCATTACAATTATCTTTTTAAGAAAAACCAAAATTATTTTAATAAAAAGACCAGAAGAAAATTTTCCAAAAAAAAAAACACCATAGATTATATATTAAATAATTTGATTAACGATCATCAACATTGGCACATTGACGAAACAATCTGTTTTACTCCTTTTAAAAACATTGCCATTCCAAATATAATTTGTAATCTACCAAAAAAAAATATAATTGAACAAATATTACATGCTCAGTTTAATAAAGATCTAATAATCAAAAATGATGCAAACGATTTAAAATTTTTATCTAAACAAAAAAATTTTTTCCAATTTGAAAATTTAATAAACTTTGAAAATATTTAAAATAGAAAAAAAAATAAGAAATTTAAACTGAAGAAAACTAATTTTATAGCAAAAGTCACTCCTATAAATTCTTCAAGGAAAATATCACGGCATCACGCTTCTTGCGGAACTTGATGTAGAGATCCTCGTTGCTGTCCCACCCGCAGTATGCATTGTATTTGCCACCATTGTTCTGCACGAACTCCTCGTTGTCAAAGGCTATGTGCCAGTCCGATTCCCTGTCTATCCTGATCCTGGTGCCCCAGAACATGGGCCACCAGTGCAGCGGGTTCCAACTGTCGTACTTGTCTATGACTATGGCGAAGAAGCCCAGCACGGGCAGCGCCACTATGAGAGTCAAGGGCTCCACCCACCAAACCATGAGATTGCCCAGCAAGTGATCCACCCAATGAATCAATAGCCAATATAAACCCCAGATGATCGACAATAGGCCTCCAATGATGAGTCCATCATCCTTGTCAAGGTCATCATAACCGGGATGATGATGGTAGTGATATCTTCTATGTGATCTCTTACCAAACTGCGGGGGCATCATATAATATTAATTATTATTATGATAGTAGATTATGATTATTTAGATTGTGGATATTCTGTGCCGCTGACCTTGCGTGCGATGTGGGCCACATAGTTGGTCATGCTGTGATCACTGAAGTTCTTCAATGATAATTTCTTTAGTCCCTTCCATATGCCTCGGAACTTATCTTTCAATCGCTGCCAGTAGGTAAACTCTCTCACGTTACCATAGGTGTTGATGTATCTAATGTCTCCATGATGCACATAACCCATGATCGCCAATGGTACCCTGGTAACAGCATCAGCATTGTTTACCCAACGCCAGTGTGGCACGTGTAGGTTGTTCACAAAGCCTCTCCAGCCTGCTCTTGGTGAACCATAAGTGAATATGGCTCCTATGGTGATCTGCGGAGCATGATAAAAACATCTCGCGGCGCACAGCGTGGTCATTGCAGCACCTAGACTGTGTCCAGTGAACCATGTCATCTTCTCTGACTCTTCAATCTGTGCCTTGATGCCGGCCCAGATCTTATCCGCTTCCACTTTGAATCCCTTGTGAACCCTGCCCATGGTCTGGCTCTTGACCGGCAGTGCCCTGAGGTCCGCTGCTAGGTCATTCAACTGCGTGGGTTCCGTGCCGCGGCAAGCAACCACTAGGTCATGCTGGGTCTCAAAAGTATAGCCCTGAGCACCTTTGTGATCAAAGAAATGCACTTCTGTGAATCCCATCTCTTGTGCCTGTGCTGTGGCCTGTTTTTCTGAATTGTAGGCTATCATGCTGAGTTCAGCAAACAGCAGGCTCTGCTGATACGCATCCAGTTCCTGTATGGTCTTGGTCTTGCTTTTTTCTACTAAAGTTGAAATCATACTGTATTTACTTTTAATACCATATAATGCATATAGACAACCGCTATAATTGTGCTATACTGTGAGTTAAATACTCATATGCAGAAAAAAACTCGCAGTATCCTTGAAGAATTAAGCTCGGTCAGGGTCACAAAAGACCCAGAAAACTTTGTGGAAAGCAGAGCCGGCCACATAATTGATTCTGCAATCAACCTCATAACCTACATCAGAGAGAACTTCGATCAAGAGACCGCATACCTATTGGAAAAGAAATTTAACTCTGCCATAAAGAACCTAGATCCCGACAAGTTCAGCCGCGGAGTGACCAAGATCAAAGAACTAAAAGATGTCAAGAACAGCCTGTCGTTGAAAGATGGGGAACTGCGCGACGAGGATGAATAATGCTGATAGAAGAAGTACTAAACGAGTTTAAAAGAACTCATCTCCAACACATAGAAGACATCATCCTGACCGATGGCCACTCGGGTGGTGAAGCAGTCATAAATTATTTCCAAGGCATATTGCAAACACTGCAGGGGTCAGCTGACCAACCCATCAACGTGTCAGTCAAGTGGGATGGCGCACCGGCCATAGTGTGTGGCACCAATCCCGAGAACGGCAGATGGTTTGTGGGCACCAAGGGCGTGTTCGGCAAGACTCCAAAACTGAACTACTCCAAGGAAGACATCGCTCGCAATCACGGCACGGATGACCTGGGACAGAAATTATTGAAGTGTTTGGTGCACCTTGAAAAACTAAACATCCGAGGCATAGTGCAGGGCGACTACATGTTCCACAGAGAAACCTTGCAGAGGCAGAGCATGTCGGGAGAAAATTATCTCACATTCAAGCCCAACACCATCACCTACGCAGTGCCAGAGAACAGCGATTTGGGTAAACAGATGGCCGCGGCACAGGTGGGCATTATCTTCCACACCACCTATCTAGGCGACAGGATTGACAATTTACAGGCAAAGTATGGCGCTGACGTGGAGTCATTCACTCGCACACCAGATGTGTGGTTTGACAATGCCACCTACAAGAACGTCAGCGGCACTGCCAACTTCACTGCGGAGGAGCAGGCACAGTTCACCGCGGGCATGGAGAAATTGAAAGCATTGCTCACCAAGGTTCCAACCAACCTCACCGCCATGCTGGGAGTAAACAAGGATTTCCTGCCTTTCTTCATGCTGTACATCAATGATCAGATCAAACAGGGCAAGCTGCCCACGGACACCAACGAGTACCTCAAGGGCTTCGCGGAGTTCTATCAGGGCAGGATGCAACAGCAGGCAGCGGGTCTCAAGGCGCAGAAGGCACTGCAACTGAGGCAGCAGAAGATGAAAGACATGCCGCAGTTCCTGCGCCAGATGCAGAAGCCATTAGCGGCCATGATGGCTTTTTACAAGGAAGCTATTATTCTCAAAAATTTGACATTATCAAAATTGAACAAGGCCACGGCCATTGGCACGTTCGCACAGACCGACGCGGGATTGGAGGTCACAGATCCAGAAGGGTTTGTGGCGGTGGGCACGGCCGGAGATGCAGTGAAGTTGGTGGATCGATTGGGATTCAGCAGGAAGAACCTAACCGCTATCAACAAGTTTCAAAAATAATTAAATTAAAATATTATTTTCAATTAATATCTCATTAAATTTTGGAAATACGTTTCCAAATTTTTGTTTTCTAATTCTATCTGTACCTTGCGTATAATAAATGAAATCTTTTAGGTGCAATTCAGCGTCAGTCATACTAGAATTTAGGAAGGTCACCACGTGATCAAACTCTTTTCTTCCTTTATATTTTTTTGATATCTCGTCCTTGACCGATTGAGGAAATATGCGTATGTCATAATGTTCTGGTATTTGTATTATATGTATGTCAACAAGTATTTTTAAATCGTTAAAAAAATCATAAAGGTCGTCTAGGTAGTAGACATTGAAAGGGTTGCAAGTGGCACTTATTTTCAATGTAATGTTTTTATTTTGTTCTCTAAATCCTATAAATTTAGATATGTTTTCGTTTATTTTTGCCCAATTGGCAGGATATCTGATATATTCAAACTGATCTGCAATAGAATCAATGCTTAGACCTATACATGCAGATTTAAAATTTTTAATTATACCCATGTATTTTTCAGACCACACTGTGGCATTGGTGCTAATATATAAATCTTGTGATAGCGTGTGTCCTTTTGTATTAGATCGATCAAGCAAATCAAAAAGTGGCTTAATCACAAACGGTTCCCCCCCAAATAATGCGTAGTGCGCTATTCCTGCCGACCACTGATCAAGTGTTTGCCAAACATTATTATCTTTCTTGAAACTGTCTCTTTGTGAATTAAATTGATAAACATATTCCTCAAAAGACGGTTTTGTATTATTCTTTTTAGAAAACTTTTCCTTATACCATTCATAATGATTAGATATTCCACTGGGACTACTATCCAATTCATAATCAATTTTGTACAATTGATTGCTGGCCTCGGGATTGCAAGTTCTACACCCAAGGTTGCATTGATTACCCGGTTTCATTATCACCACACGAGGCTGTTCTTTTATTGGAGATAATCCATGAAATTTTTTATTTAAAAACTGTCTTATACTGGTCACTCCAGAATCTTCTGCGTCCCAACACAATCTACAGTTCTCATGCCTAATACCATTGTCTAATGCATTACCTATTTCTTTTCTGGTCTTGCTGTTCCAGATATCTTTTAAATTATCTTTATCTAATCTACAAGGTTCATTCTTATCATTTTTAAAAACATCTATGCTGGCATTACACATTTTAATGTGTCCCGAATTTTCTATACCTATTCCACAACCACTCATGACGCAGTGTGTATTGTTATTTGTCATAAAAATTTAATAATTCCTTTAAATACAAGAGTTTTCATGACTGCTGCCTATCATACAACGCAGCTATCGTGGGGAATACCTCTCGCCAGCTTGTGCCTCTCCTTCGATCAAGTTCGCACAGGTACATGTTGAGTTTTTTTTGTTCCAACAAATTTGGTGGGGTGCTAGCAATTTCCTTGCCAATGCCAAGATGATATTGATGATAGTTTTCTTTTATAGAATCATTGTTGTCCTCAAAAATTTCCATGGCCTGATCAAAACCCAGAGATAGTATATCTTTTCCAAAAATCATTGGGTGTAGATGTTTGCGTACATTATCGCCGGCCTTCATCATGCTGAAGTACACAGGTCTGGTCCTGGACCAATGATTGACTTTTGAAACCAAATCTGGCAAGGTGGGAATGGTCAAAGAAGTCAATGCGCAATTGACAGATAGTGTTGTTGTTGTATTTTGTAACATCCAAACGAAATTTTTCTCATAAAGATCCAATCTCAATCCATTGCGAAGATATTCTGCCGGGGCACCCCAGCAGTCCAAGCTGCCCACCACCTGCAAATTGTATATTTTTTTACTATTTTTTAATTGATTAAGTCTGCCCATCCAGTTCTGCACCCTGTTATGCTCTACAGTCAAGTTACTGAAAATAACCAAAGTAAGTTTTGAACAATTTTTAATCTCTAACAACGCAATTAATCTTTCAGTTTCTTTTTGTAGGAACGGTTCCCCGCCTAGGACTATGATCTTGTTGAGAGTGTCGAGATGTATTTCTAACCATGAGAACAATTTATCTGTCATTTCCTCTATGTTTGGATTGATTTCTATCCGCCCCGGAAGGTACAAACCACCCAGGGGTTTGGAGTACCTATGATCCCACTCACCAAACCTAGCATTCTCTGAATCAATGGAGGAGCTGAACTTGGAGTTGCAGTAGATGCACTTTAAATTGCAGGTGTTTCCAAAATATATCTCCAGCTGTGTTGGAGTCACATGCGTGGCCAAGGGATTATCATTTAATTCCGGTGGTGCCGTCACTCCAGGAAAGTCCAGATGCAACAGACGATCACTGACGCCTCCGGCGTCCTCTATCTGTTTGCAGTGTTCGCAGCCCCTACCGGGCCACTGACCGGATAACATCTTTTCTCTGGCCTGTATTTTTTCCGGTATGTTGTGGAACTCAAAATTCTCCATGGGGATTGGATCATGCTCAACCCTGTGGCAGCTGGCAGTGGTGCCCATGGTGAGGTACACCGTGCTATGGTTCCATTTGAGCTGGCAAGGTATGCCTTTCTTGATAGGAAATGGTTCACTCTTGTGTTTCATCTAGCAGTACTTATTGAGAAATATACCTATATAAATATGTTTTCTATGTCCAAAAAAAATGAAAACTCCAATCAAGATCAGTGCCATCGTTGCCATTGCGCCTCCCACTGTGTTGAGAGGCTGTGTGGTGATTGTAAGGAGTGCACCCAGTGTGCCTGCTGGCCCTGCCAGCACAGGAAAAACTTCACCATTTTCAACGCAGATTTGATGCATTAAGACCCCATAAATATCACACGAGATATGCCAATAGAACCAAAAAATTTCAAGGTCACCAACGCCATCGGCAGCACGGACAACTTCGCCGGCGCTGAGGTTCAATTTTTTCACATCACTATCGTACAATCTGACAGCTCGGTGCTGGATCTCAGAACGGAACTGGATTTCAACGAGACCGTGCACAATTTGATAAGGACCATCCTGGAGCGTGGCACCATTCTGTATCAGAGGATCGACAACGCCGCCACTGGCCGTATGGACGTAACCATGGAGCGATCGGGTTGGACGGCCACCACCTTGCAGGCAGCCATCAGGGCCCTGGGCAACACCGTGGGCGTGAACTCCAAATCAGTGTCTTTGAGCGTGGTGTCGCAGACCGAGCTGAAATTGGACAATTCCTAACAAAAATCATTATATTACAGCAGAATTTACCAACGTTGGTAATAAATACTTGCAACATGTCACCGGAGCGGTGACGTGGCATTAACAGAGAAAAAGGAGAAAAAATGCCAGTAACAAAAAACAACTTTTCACACGTTACTAATTTTGAATTAGAAGGTGTGGATCTAACAATACTGACAGTGGACTTCATCAACTCCATGGCGGCAGAAACAGCTGATTTATCATCTGGTTCAGCAGTCGCGGGACTTGAAGCAACCAGAGCGACCATCATGGCAAGATGCAACATTCTTGCAGAGGGTCCGTTGACAGACTCAAACACACAGAAGACCTACATAGTTAGGACCGACAGTGTGAACTTGTCTTCATCTTTTGGAACCACTGCATTAGCAGAACTACAGACTGCCATCAGGGCCATCCCTGTAGCGGTTGTAACTGCTGATGTGACCGGCGCAACTGTGACAGGAACCAAACTTGGTATCTTGACAGGTGCCGCAGTAGCACTTTAATAACTAGAGTGATAGGATGGATGTGGGCGTTCGCGCCCACAACCATTACCAACAAGGGCGTATTCATAATAGGATGCGCCCTTTTTATTTGACTTAAATATAAAAAAGCAATTTTTTAAACTAATCAACACATGCATACATTTGCCCTGCACACGCTGGTGGACATCACGGAGAACGGAGTTCTCAAGTCCGAGTTCCCATTCACCACCAAGTCAGGCGAGCTGGTGCATGACCGAGACAGCCTGATCACTGCTCGCAACCAGCAGGCCAACTTCACCACGCTGTTGCAACTGCTGCAGATACGCGGCAACATCACCTGGGAGCAGCCGCCATCAAAGCTGCATGAGAACATCGTCAACTGGCGCTTCGGCACTGCCTACACGGGCCGGCACATGATATGGACCTTCCTGTGGCAGACAGAACAGATGGACGTGTATGCCTTTGACGCAGACAGGGTGGGCAAGCTCATAGAGGACTTTGACCAGGTGCCCGTGGTGAACTTCTGCAAGGAGACCGCCACGTTTCCGGCCTCCGCTTTCATAACGCAGGACACAAAGACCATAAACACCTACTTTACCCACATGGCGGAAATGGATAAATAATGCTACTCAAGGCATTAATAGGCACGGTAGGAAGCAATGGCAGGCATACAGGCTCGGTTAAGAGAAATACATTCGCAAGTGGCGGAATTGAAACGAGAGTTGAGACAATTTATGAGTGACCTAGAAAAGACCAATTTGGAAGCACACGTGGACCTTTGCGCGGAGCGTTATAAAGGTTTACACGATCGCCTGAGCGCAATTGAGACCAGCCTCAAGCGACTGAGCGATGACGTTCTTGAAGGCCAGAAGAGCCAGACCAAGACCCTGATCATGACCGCGGGCACCGTGGTGGCCGGCCTGCTCAGCACCATAGTAGTGGTATTAATGAAGATCAGTTAATCAACATAGACAATAATGTACGTACACATATCTCGACACGTGCGAGTTTTCATCACTGACAAGCAGCATGAGTTCATACACAAGTATCAGCAAAAGGAGAGCTTCCTGCAGAGTGAATTACCAATCGAGGAGGCCATCACGGCCAAGACCCTGAGCGACAAGGGCATACTGGTGAGGAAAAAACTTGACACGGACACGCAGTACGCTTTAAATAAGCACATAAGATTTACAACAGAATAAAAGTATATGCGCAATCGCGACGAACTGCTGAGACAGATAGCGGCCTACAATCTCGACGACAAGCTCAAGCGTCTGGCTGATCATGACGAGAAACAGCGACCATTCCTGCACCTGCCCAAGCAGTTCAGCAAGGGCATCCTGATCGGCAATGTGGCCATTGTGCCGCGCAGGGCGGACGACACCCGCTTCGTGTACGTGATCGCGGACATGATAAGAGCCCAGATAATCTACGACGACATACACCTCAAGCAGAGCGCGATACTGATAGCGCACCACCTAGCAGACGGCAAGCCCATGCCGGAGCACATATTGCACTGGGACTCCGACTTCGCCAGCAGGATATTCGACATCAAGAGCTACAAGGCCAAGCTGCGATTAGCTGAAAAGAACGGGGACGATGACCAGGCATTTATATACGAGAACAAATTCCGCGAAGCAAACCGCCAAGCGGATGCGAACAAGCAGCGCATACAGGATTTATTTGACAGCACGTTCAGGATTGGGCCTGCTAAATAACACATATGAAAGCACTGGAACTCACAAAAACAATAACCACAGAAGATTTATTAACGCAGTTTGAGTCACGCTTTGGGCAGACATTAAATTTGGCGGGCATGGACCAGGCACAACTGGAGGACATGGCCAACATGGTGAGGACCAAGATACACACCATCACTGACAACCAGCACTTTGGACAGGAATTGAAGAACGAGGACTACCACAAGCATCAGATGATGCTGGACATATTGAACCAGGCAGTGAAGGAAGCACAGGGCATACAGACAAACATAAGCCCGCAACAGCAGATGATAGCCAAGAAGATACAGCAGGCGCCGGGTCTAAAAGACACCGACAAGGACCAGATCATTGGAGCAATAGTTCAGAAAGAATCAGAAATAAAAGAAGGCATAGAGAATCAATCTGAACTGATACTGGCTGCCAAGGACATGATGGACAAGGTCACAGGATACCTAGAAGAACTGGCCTCCATGAAGACCGAAGGCATGCTGGAGCTTTCCGATAGGATAAGAGACGAGATGGGCGCGGACAAGGCGGACGCCTTCACACAGAAGATCAAGCCGGCATTAGACTCCGCAGAACAGACCCTTACCGCGACGAGAACAGAATTGGACCAGGCAGTGAGGATACTCACAGGCGAAGAAACAGTCACAGAACCCATGGGCGCACTGGACGAACCATTGGACACCACGGGCGATGACCTGGACACATTGAACGCACCGGCCTCGGACGAGTTCGCGGCCACGGACGCCAACGCAGGCGGCACAGAACCCGAAGGCAGGCAGAAGAGAGAAAGCCGAGAAGTTTTCGAATCAAGCTCAAGGATCTACTCCAAATTAGCTGGGAAATAGTCCCATGCGTTTCTCTGAGTTCCTGAACAACACTACCAACAACGAACTGGAATCGGTCATAGTCAACACATTGCAGAACCTACGCGGAGATGCGGACCAGCAGGGACAGACGGCAGAGATCAGCTTTAACGCTTTGACACAGATAATCAAGAACACGGGCTACCCCACTTTCAACTACAACCTGTTCAAGAGCATATACGATCGAGGCACCGCACTTAAGAATGTTGTGTCTGACTTCGATCAAGACAAGATCGTGCTCAACACAGAGAAACAGGCCGAAAAGGATCCCGCAATGGATAAAGATAACATCGGCAGCACGGACAAAGTGAAGCAGATGGCCCGATCAGCACTAAAAAGAAGAACATAATTTTCCTGTATAATTAATAATATGAATGACAAGTTATTGGAACTTGAACTAGAATCGTTGAAGGATGGTTTATTGTTCTCTGGAAGATTTTACAATAAACCTGTGGTGATTTTCAACAGCGCCTGCCAGTGCGGATTCACAAAACAGTTTGCAGATTTTCAAAAATTATATGAAGAGGGAAATATAGTGCCTATAGCGTTGCCCACCAATGAATTTAATAATCAAGAACCCGGGGACAATTATGAGATCATACAATTTTGTAGGACAAAATACTATGTCACTTTTCCTGTGTGCAAAAAAACAAGCCTGACACACAAATTATTTCAACTATTTGGAAAACCAGAATGGAATTTCAACAAGTATTTGTTTGACAAAAGCCACAACTTCATCAAAAGATTTGATGCCTTTTTTGATCCAAAAGAATTATTGAAACATGTCTAAAACCTTTTGCAATTATCCATGGAGACACCTGTATGTGCATACGACGGGACATCAAAAGATCTGTTGCATGAGTGAGGACAACATCACCAAGGCAGACGGCTATCGACAATACAACATGAAAGAGGACAGCGTGCTTGATTCCTGGAACAGCCAATACATGAAAAATATTAGATTGAAAATGCTCGGCGGAGAGCAAATTGTAAATTGCAAAAAATGCGTCACGGCAGAAGCACAAGGGTTGCAATCTATGAGAACAATAAACGATAAGGAGTATTACATTGCCTCCACTGCTAGCGATGGCAGTGTTGGTCATACTCCCAAACACATGGAACTGCATTTTGGCAATACCTGCAATCTTCACTGCAAGATGTGCAGCCAACAGTTCAGTCACGTGATAGGCAAGGAGCTCTTGAAGATGGGAGAGCAGGATCCAGATTTTTTACAATGGGTCAAAAAAGAAAGCGGGGTTCTAAATAACTGGACGGGCGAACTTGACATATCCTACGATTGGTACAAAAATGACAGAGTAAAAAAAAGTATATTTCAACACGTGAGTACTAACGTTGAACAATTGGTAGTGATCGGCGGAGAGCCAACCATAATCAGAGAATTTTATGAGCTCTTGGAATATTGCCATGGAGAAAATACGTTGAAAAATAAAACATTGACCATAACCACAAACATGACTAACACCAATAAAAATCTATCAAGTTGGTTGGGATCCGTAAGAAGTTTTCAGTTGCATGCCAGCATAGATGGGTTGGATGAAAGAAACAAATACATCAGGTTCCCATGTGATTGGAACAGTGTCTTAGGTTCTATAAGATTTTATCAAGATGTGATAAAAAATTACAACAATGGGCATTTCAGTTTTGCTCCTGCAATACAATTATTGAACATAGATCAATTGCCAGAACTTTGTGAATTTTTTATAGCAAATTTTACCAGTCCACGTTGTTCTATCGCTTGGATATCACAGGTGCGATATCCCATCATCTGCAATTATGCAATATTGCCGACAAAATACAAATTAGAGATCTCCAACAAATTGCAAATCTCGGCAAAAAAAATAGAACATATGGCAATAAAAAAAAACTTGTTGGCCCATTCGGAAGACCTAAAGAAAGAAAATTTTACATCAGATCAAAAAAGCATCTATCAAAAGATGTTTGTGAGGTACAATGATCAACAGGATCGTTTCAGAAAGAAAACAACATGGAGACAGCTATTGCCTGCTCTTGAAAAGTCTTTAATTGACGAAACAACTTAACCAGCGTACAATACTATAATGAAGTTTACCAACGACACCCTGCTGGCACAGGGCATAGCGTATGTGGCCCGATACCCCTACAGCGAATTGAGCAAGACGTCTCCCGAGGGTAAGAGACACTACACCACACCAGATGGCCGACAGGTACCTTCTGTTACGACAATATTGTCACAGACCAAGGACATGACCCATCTGATTGCGTGGAAGAAAAGAGTTGGAGAAAAGGAAGCACAGAGAATAGCCACAGAATCTGCCAACATCGGCACAGTGATGCATCGCAGCCTGGAGCGGCATGTGAAAGGCGAGAGCAGAGTGCCCGGCAGCAATCTCATACAGCAGCAGGCGCATGGCATGGCCAATGTGATCATAGAGAACGGATTGAAGGACGTGAGCGAGGTATGGGGATCGGAGATAAATCTCTACTACCCAGAATTGTATGCCGGCACCACGGACTTGATAGGAGTGTATAAGGGATCACCCGCGATACTGGATTTCAAACAGTCCCGAAAACTTAAGAAAGCAGAATGGGTGGAGGACTACTACCTACAGCTGGCGGCTTACATCAACGCACACAACAAGTTGTTTGGCACTCACATCAGGCACGGTCGCATATTCATCTGCACACAGAACAACGAGTTCCAGACCTTTGAAATTGACGATTTTGACAAATGGAGTGATAGTTGGTTCAGGCGTTTGGAGCAATATTACAAAGCCATCTTATAACATAAATACTGTAAATTTTAGGAGCAGTTTACAGTGCCAATAGTTCAAATATCAAGAATTCAGCACAGGAGAGGTAAAGCCACGGACCTGCCACAACTGGCGGCGGGAGAGCTGGGCTGGGTCATAGACGACCAGCGATTGTACATAGGAAATGGCACAGTGGCGGACGGTGCTCCCGCAGTGGGCAACACAGAGATATTGACCTCGGGTTCGGCATCATTTTCCGCAGCATTGAACTACGTGTACCAGGGCTATCTGGGAGCGGCCACACCCGTTCTCACAGGCGCCAGCACTGACATCACTAGAACGTTACAGGAGAGATTGGATGACTATGTTTCCGTAAAGGCCTTTGGCGCAGTGGGTGATGACAGCACAGCAGATGCTGCAGCGATACAGAGAGCCATAGATGAATTGTATTCAGATACCGATCAAGATGACACACGCAGCAGGAGGATCTTGTTCTTCCCAGCCGGCACGTACAGGATAGCATCAACACTGACCATACCACCATTTGCACACTTGGTTGGAGAAGGTCCGGACAAGACCATCATAAGGCAATCGGGGGCCAATGGTCCAGTGGCAGTCACGGAAGACGATGATGGCAACACCTACGGATCCATCGGCACAGCATCAGCCACCACACCCACACAGATCACCATTGAGGGCATAACATTTCAAAACGCGGAGGCCTATGCAGGCTTCAGCGTAGACTGCGCGACCAGAGTGAGATTCGTCAATTGCAAATTCACGGGCACCTACGCGGCCGGTGGTGCAGACAACGCCAACAGCCGAGCAGTGACAGTGAGGAGCACCACTGCCCTGCCCTGCAGCGATATCACATTTGACAGCTGCCAGTTCACCAAGTTCGCAAGATTGGTGGACTTCAGCCATGACCTCACCAGTGCCAAATTCGTCAATTGCGATTTCTCCATTGGCTATTATGGCGTCGTTATAGGTGAGCAGCTGGACGGATCCACCACAGGATTGACCGTAGGTCCAAAAGACATCAAGATCGTGTCCAGCCAATTTGCCACAATCAAGACCAACGCAATCTTGGTTAAAGCAGCCAGCTCCGCAGCGGACGGCGCAGTGGGCGAGGTCAGGAACGTGGTCAGCTTCAACAACTTCTTTGCCAGCACGGTGGGGACCAACAACGAAGGCGTGGACAGCATCAATGTCTATCCAGCCATACAGTTTGACGCTGACGAGTGTGTGAGCGAACTGGACTATTTTGACAACACACAGAGGAGAAGCCTATCGCTCAACCCCATACCAGAGGTGCAGGGCATCGCAATCAACACCAAACAGATTAAACAGGTCACGCTGGCGGACAACACCGGGTCAGCCACCACAACAGGAATTAGATTGCCAGCGCTGGAGGGCAAGTCAGTGAAGGTTGAATACAAGATCGAGCGAGGCACCACGTTCAGGGTGGGCACTTTGACAGTGAATGCCAGCGGCAGCTATGTGTCCTTCAATGACGACTATGAGGAAAGCAACGGCGACGTGGGTGTGACGCTGACCGCGGTGGGCGACAACCTGGACAGCACCGCTGGAAATGAAACAGTGATCATAAAATTCACCACCACCAGCACCGGCACAGCGGCAACCATGGATCATCAAGTTACCGAGATGGTGTAACCTTAGGTTGTTTACCTAAAAATTTACATAAAAATATTTTTCTTACCAATAGACATTGCCGCTTTTTGATTGTATAATAAAAAAATAATTCAAAGATAACACTTATAATTTTTTTTAGCTAAATATGCACAGTCAAACAAAAACAAAATCAGAAAAAAAAGCAAAAACAGTCATGCCAGGCAC
>SXGQ01338082.1_pt1 | contig 16956 bp, 10 predicted proteins | sample 3178371 | NCBI WGS metagenome assembly SXGQ01 (sample SAMN11356859, study PRJNA531348) | freshwater metagenome | isolation source: freshwater sample F1-20 | place: China: Fuxian Lake, Yuxi | collected 2017-12-25
CATCAAGTCGGCCATCGGCATCGGCTCCCTGCTGTGCGACGGCATTGGCGACACCATCCGGGTCTCGCTCACGGAGGACAGCCCCCGCGAGATCGCCGTCTGCAATGACCTGCTGGCCCAGATTCCGCGGCTGACCCAGTCGAAACCCTCCGCAGATCATCTCCGACTACCCTGGGATCCGTTCGTCTACCGGCGTCGGGACTCCGCCAGTGCCTCGCTCGGATCCACGACCTGCGGCGCTGAATCGGTCGTGCGGGTCGTTGTCACGCGGGCGACGCACGACAAGGTCGCTCCGCTGATCTTGCCCAAGAGCGATGTGAAGCCGGAGGGGATTCACGAGGACCTGAACCTGCTGGAACTCGACCCCCGCTCGCCCCTCGCGCCGGAGACGGTCGCCTGCGACACGCAGCTGGTGACTGTGAAGGACGGTATCGACCTGCCACCCATCCAGGCATTCCGCCTGCTGGCCGTGCGCCTCCACGAACTGGGGCGTCACAACCCGATCCTCCTGAAGGATTGTCTGACGTTTGAACCCGTGCCGCTCACCCCGGAGGTCGCGCTGCTCCAGGCGGCGGTGAACCTCGGGTCGCTCCTCGCCGACGGCATCGGCGACGCCGTCCTGGTCCGCGGCGAGTCCGGCGCCGGCCAATCCCTGCGGCTGGCCTACAACATCCTGCAGGCCGCGGGGTGCCGCTCGTTCAAGACCGACTACGTCGCCTGCCCCAGCTGTGGTCGGACCCTGTTCAACCTCCAGACCGTCACCGCCCGCATCAAGGCCCGCACCGACCATCTCAAGGGCGTGAAGATCGCGATCATGGGGTGCATCGTGAATGGGCCGGGAGAGATGGCGGACGCGGATTTCGGCTACGTCGGCGGCGCCCCGAACAAGATCAACCTCTACGTCGGCAAGAAACCGGTGAAGTTCAACATCCCGGAAGCCGAGGCCGTCGAACGCCTTGTCGACCTCATCAAGGAGCACGGCAAGTGGGTGGAGTCGGAGAAATAGGTTGAATCAACGGCCGGGGCTTGTGTCGTATGGAGAAGTGAGAATGAGGCCTCCAACATCGACCTCCCCGGTCGCGCGTGGGTTGGCTCTCGCAGCGCTGATCCTCCTGATGGGCTCGTTGAGCTGGGTCCGAACCTTCGCGGTCTACACCGTCGCTTGGCTGGATGGATCCCATGCCCCCCATGTTGGTGTGGGACCCAATGGGTTCCAGGTCGTCTTGGAACATGGGCACCTGGGCAGCCTCGCTCAAGGGACGGAGGGATCCGACCCCAGACACGTCCACCGGCTGGGTGCCCGCTTGCTGACCCTGCTCTCCCACGAAACCGGGCCACATGCGGATCACGTCGTGATGCTGGGGTCTGACAGTGGGCCCTTCGAAGTAGGTCGCGAGACCCGGATGGCATCCGTGCCCGGCAGCAAATCCAGTTGCCCGGTAGCATCGGATCGCGGAGTACCTCTCGCTCCCGCAGCCCTGCTGGGATCTCAGGACCGTTTTGCCCTCGGTGCGCCCCCCTCCCTGACAGCGCTGAACGTGCAGCTACGCTGCACCCGGCTGCTGATCTGACCGGGCCAACGGTCCCGACCCCCTCGGGAACCGAATCCCCGTTCCTGCTGGTGGCTCCCCTCCGGAGTCCACGATCTCCGTCCCAACCCTTTCCCTTCAGTCCCATGTCCATCCGTCTCCATTCCCTTCTCATCACTGCTCTGGCGACCGTCTCCGCCACGGTGCTTTCCACCGCCCGGGCCCAGGTCCCGCCCCCCCAAGCCCAGCCATCCCTCTCGGTCGACGCCGTCGTGTCGGACGTCGTCGGCAACAATCCGGAACTGAAGTTCTACGAGGCGGAGCTGGCCGCCGCCCGGGCCGACCAGAAGATCGCGGGTCGACTGCCGAACCCCGAGTTCACGCCAGCCGTGGCCCAGAAGCGGACCACGGATCCATTCAACAGCGTGGCTGGGGCAGGTGTGGCCTGGACGGTCGCCGTGAGCCAGTCGTTTGAATGGCCAGGCCGGATGGCCCTTCGCAAGTCCATCGCCAGCCGTCAGGTGGCCCTGGCCGAGAACGGCCTGGACCAGTTCCGGACCGCACTGGCTGCCCGGGCCCGGACGCTCGCCTACGACCTCTCGGTGACCCTCCAGAAGGCCGGTGTCGCCGACGCCATCGCCAACCGGTTCATGGCCCTCCAACAGGTGGTGGTCCAACGTGACCCGGCAGGACCGACCCCCCTGCTGGAATCCCGGATCCTGGAGGCCAACAGCATCACCTACCGCCGCCGGGCGGGACAGGCCCGACAGCAGGCCCGGGAGGTCCTGCTCGAACTCAACCAACTCCGTGGCAAGCCCCTCGCCTCAGATCTCCAGATCGTCGCCGGACCCATCGTCTTCCGTCCCGTGATGTCCGAGGGCGTCCTGATGGGCCTCGCCCTGACCAACAACTTCGAGCTGCGCCAACGGGTCCTCGATCTGGAACAACAGGGCTTCAAGGTCGACCTCGCCAGGACAGACCCGTTCCCGGGAATGACGCTGACCCCTTACTTCACCCAGGAAAACTCCCTCGGCCAGGACCGGTTCATCGGGGTGGGATTCGTCCTGCCGCTTCCCCTCTGGAACAGCGGCAAGGTGGATGTCGAGATCGCGAATGCCCGTGAGACCCAGGCCCAGACTGCGCTCCTGCTCGCCCGGAGGACGGTGGAACGCCGGGTGGCAGAACTGTCGGTCGCCTATGGCACCCGTCAGGAGGAGATGTCCCGTTGGCGACCAGACTCGGTGGAGCGGTTCCTCGAGACGGCCGATCTGGCCGACCGGCACTACCGCCTCGGCGCGGTGGCGATCGCGACCTATGTGGAGATGCAGAAGCAGGCCCTCGATGCCCTCGACGCCCTGTTGGACACTCGACGAGAGGCCCTGGCCGCGGCGCTGGATCTGGAACTGACAACGGGCACCCCGCTCCACCTCGTCTCGTTCGAGACGGAGCCGGCGAAGCCCTGAACCTGCCACCCTGCGCCTCCCATGATCGATCGCATCCTGGATTCGGCCCTGCGCCAGCGGGTCCTGGTCCTCCTCCTGTCTCTCGCGCTGCTGGCCATCGGACTCTGGTCCGCCTTCGAGCTTCCCATCGACGCCGTGCCGGACCTGACCGGGGTCCAGGTCCAGATCAACACCGAGGTTCCTGCCCTGGCCCCGGAGGAATCGGAGCGGGCCGTCACCCGGTTGATCGAACTGGAGATGCAGGGTCTCCCGGGAGTGAGCGAGATGCGCTCCCTCACCAAGTTCGGTCTGTCGCAGGTGACGCTCAACTTCGAGGACGGCTCCGACGTCTACCGGGCCCGTCAACTCGTCACGGAACGCTTCAACGGCGTCATGGACGCCCTGCCCGCCGGCGTCTCACCGCGGCTGGCGCCGATCAGCACCGGCCTGGGCGAGATCTTCTACTACGTCGTCCACTGGAAGACGAACGCCACCCAGAGACCGTCGAATCCGCAGACAGCCCTGATGGATCTCCGCGATGCGAACGAATACGTCGTGAAGCCGATGCTGCGGACGGTGCCCGGCATCGCAGAGCTCAACGCCAACGGTGGACAGGAGCGGCAGTTTGTCATCGAACCCAACCTCAACGCGCTCGCGGCCGCCGGCATGACCGTGGCCGACCTCGCCGACGTCGTCCGCCGGAACGTCGAGAACTCCGGCGGCGGCGTGATCAGCCAGAAGGGTGAACAGATCACCATCCGTGCCGTGGGACGCGTCGAGTCGGCCCAGGAAATCGCCGAACTCCCGGTGAAATTCGGTGCCGCCGTCCAGCCGCTCCGGGTCCGCGACCTCGCCCGGGTGGAGGTCGGGGCACGATACCGGACCGGCGCCGCCACGATGGATGGTGAGGAGATCGCGCTCGGAACGGTGATGATGCTGAGCGGTCAGAACGCCCGGGTCGTCTGCCAACGGGTGCTGTCCCGCCTGGATGCCGTCCGGGAACAACTGCCCCCGGGGATGGAGCTGACCGTGGTCTACGACCGCTCCGAGCTCGTGGACCGCACGATCGGCACCGTGAAGAAGAACCTGTTCGAGGGTGCCGTGCTGGTCGTCGTGGTCCTCCTGGCGCTTCTCGGAAACTGGCGCGCCGCCCTCATCGTGGCCCTGGCCATCCCGCTGTCCTTCCTGTTTGCCATCACGGGCATGGTCCGCTTCGGCATCTCCGGAAACCTCATGAGCCTCGGCGCGGTGGACTTCGGACTGATCATCGACGGGGCCGTCGTGATGGTGGAGAACATCGTCTGTCAGCTCGCCCACCGTCAGGCACACCTGGGACGTCGCCTCGACTTCCGGGAACGCCTCGAAACCGTGCTGTCGGCAAGCCGGCAGGTGGCGAAGCCGATGGTCTTCGGGGTGCTCATCATCACCCTTGTGTATGTGCCGATCCTCTCCCTAACGGGCATCGAGGGTAAGATGTTCCGCCCAATGGCGTTCACCGTGATCCTCGCCCTCGTCGGCGCGCTGCTGCTCGCCCTCACGCTGATGCCCGTGCTGTGCGCCCTGCTGCTTGGCGGACACATCGAGGAGAAGGACAACCGCCTGCTCGCCCCGCTCAAATCCCTCTACCGGGTCCTCCTGCAGCAGACCCTTCGACACCGGGCGATTACCCTCGCGGCCGGAGTGGGGGCGTTCATCGCTTCGTTGTGGCTCTTCTCACGGCTCGGTGCCGAATTCGTGCCCAAGCTCGATGAGGGTTCCGCCACGGCCATGATCTATCGGAAGGTCGGCATGAGCCTCGAGGAATCCCTTCGGCAGGACCTGGAGGCCGAGCGGATCATCCTCGAGAAATTCCCCGAGGTGACGCGGGTCTTCTCGCGCATCGGCACCAGCGAGGTGGCCACGGACCCGATGCCCCCGAACGAGACCGACCTCTACTTGATCTACAAACCCCTCTCCGAATGGCCGAGGACGACGGGACGGCCCACGACCAAGCGGGAGCTGTGCGAGCAGATCGACCAGGCCGTGAATGCCGTCACACCCGGCCAGGAGTTCGAGTTTGGCCAACCCATCGAAACCCGTTTCAACGAGATGCTCGAGGGCAGCAAGTCGGAACTCTCCGTGAAGGTCTATGGCCCCGACTTCGAGGTCCTCGAGCGCCTCGCCCGCGAGATCAATGAAGTGATCCAGTCGGTACCCGGCGGGGAATCGACCCTGGAAGTGGATGGAAGGACCTCGACGCTCACGCTGCGGGTTCGCCGTGGGGAACTGGTCCGGCGCAACGTGGCATCCGGCGAGGTGAATCGTGCCGTGGCCACCGCGCTCGGTGGAGACACCGTCGGAACGCTCATCGAAGGAATCCGACGCCGTGACATCGTCGTGCGGCTCCCCGACACCCAACGGGCAGACGTCGGAACCATCCGCAGCCTGCCGGTGCGGGTCGGGGACTCCGGCCTCATCCCTCTTGGCGAGCTGGTCGACATCGAGACGGTCCAGACCGTCGAGCCCATCAAGCACGAGGGGGTCCAGCGTCGGGTGGCGCTCCTGGTCGGGGTCCAGGGCCGCGACATGGAGGGCTTCGTCAATGACTGCATCGCGCGGATCCGCGAGAAGGTCACCTTGCCGACAGGCTATACCTACGAGTTTGGGGGGCAGTTCAAGAACCTGCGCGAGGCCCGGGCCCGTCTGGCCATCGTCGTCCCCGTCACACTCATCCTGATCCTGACCCTCATCTTTGTGGCGTTCGGCAGCCTGCGTCAGACCGCCCTGATCGCCACCGGGATCCCCCTCGCGTTGACCGGTGGGATCATGGCGCTGTGGGTGCGTGGGATGCCCTTCAGCATCACCGCCGCGGTCGGGTTCATCGCCCTCAGCGGCGTGGCCGTGCTAAACGGCCTCGTCATGCTGACCTACTTCAACCAGCTCCGGGAGTCTGGCCGCTCGCTCACCGATTCGGTCCTGGAGGGATCCCTGAGCCGGCTACGCCCCGTCCTGATGACGGCCCTTGTCGCGGCGCTGGGTTTTGTGCCGATGGCCATCGCCACCGGGGCGGGGGCCGAGGTACAGCGCCCACTCGCCACGGTGCTCATCGGCGGAATCCTCAGCTCCACGCTCCTCACCCTGATCCTGCTCCCGGTGCTGTACTCATGGATGGAACCGGAGACGCTGTCGAAACGGTCCGATTCCGGCACAGGCACGGAACCCGCACCCCTCGGAACCGGAACCGGCACGGGAACCCACGCTTGAATCCAGCATCGGGGCGGGCGCAGCGTCACGGCAGATCATGACCCTGCCTCCCCACCCCGGACGCCTCTCCGTCGGGACCTGCCTTGTGGTCCTGGGACTGGCAGCAGCCGGCTGCTCCAGCCCCACGACCGCCCCACGACTCCGTCCAACCCCCGGCCTCCAAGGACCAGGGCGCCCCGCGACACAGAAGGTCCAGTATCCCCGGAAGGTCCGAGGTGAGGCCTCCTACTATGGGGCGAAGTACCAGGGCCGTTTGACGGCCAATGGCGAACGGTTCGACCGGCACGCCATGACCGCAGCCCACGAGGTGCTGGCGTTTGGCACCCGGGTCCGCATCACGAACCTCCAGAACAAACGGAGCGTGGTGGTGCGGATCAACGACCGGTTCAGGTCCCACAAAGGCCGCCTCATCGACCTCAGTGAGTCGTCCTTCGCTCGCATAGCCCCGCTCGCCCAAGGGGTGATCCCCATCGAGCTCGAGGTCCTCGACTGACCGGTCCGACACGGCACACGGAGCCTCACGGCCTCGCGACACCCCTAAGCCCCATGTCCTCCCTGAGCGATCCCCAATACAGGGCCCACCTGGGTCGCCTGTACCGGAAAACCCTGGTCGACGACGTCATCCCGTTCTGGATGCGGCACGGCCTCGACCGCGAGCACGGAGGCATTCTGACCTGTCTCGACCGGGACGGCTCGGTATTGGATACGGACAAGAGCCTCTGGTTCCAGGGACGTGCCGGCTGGATGTTCGCTACCCTGTTCAACACGGTGGAGCGCCGTCCGGAATGGCTCGATGCGTCGCGTACCTGTGTGGAGTTCCTGCGACGACACGGCGAGTCGGAGGAGGGCAAGATGTGGTTCAGCGTCACCCGGGACGGCCGTCCGCTCCGGATGCGACGGTATGTCTTCAGCGAGGCGTTCGCCGCGATCGCCCATGCCGCCTACGCCCGGGCCACGGGGGATTCGAGGGCTCATGACGACGCCCTCCGGATGTTCGGAGCCTATCTCCGGTACAGCTTCGAACCCGGGGTCATGGCCCCGAAGTTCGAACCCACCCGGCCGTCCAAGGGCCTGGCCCCGCGGATGATCGGCATCGTCACGGCCCAGGAGCTCCGGGAATGCCTTGGGGACCTAGAGATCGGGGGCCGCACGTGCACGGAGTGGATCGACCACCTTGTTGCCGAGATCGAACGGGACTTCCTCAAGCCGGAGCACGGCGCCCTCCTCGAACAGGTCGGACCCTCGGGTGAGATCCTCGACCACCTCGACGGCCGACTCCTCAACCCGGGCCACGCCATCGAGTGCGCCTGGTTCATCCTCCACGAGGCGGCCCACCGAGGGGACCGACGTCTGGTGGGGCTTGGGGCGACGATTCTGGATGCGATGTGGCCGCGGGGGTGGGATCAGGAGCATGGGGGCCTGCTCTACTTCACCGATCTGCGTGGGTTGCCAGTCCAGGAGTACTGGCACGACATGAAATTCTGGTGGCCCCACTGCGAGGCCATCATCGCCACGCTGCTGGCTTGGAATCTTACGGGGGAGTCGCGCCATGCGGACTGGCACCAAGCGGTCCACGACTGGAGCTTCCGGCACTTTCCGGATCCCGAACACGGTGAGTGGTTCGGGTATCTGCACCGCGACGGCTCAGTGGCACAGCGTGCGAAGGGAAACCTTTTCAAGGGCCCCTTCCACCTCCCCCGGATGCTCTGGTACTGCAGTCGTCTGCTGGAGGGAACTGGGCCGATGCCCCCAGCCTCCGGTTAGCCTGACCGCGGCTCCGATCTCGTCCCCATCAATGCCCCTCCGCTTCCCGGGCAAACGCCGCCATCACGGCATGGAGCTCCTCCCGGACAGGGGAGAGCAACTCGAGGAATTGACGCCCTGGTCCCTCGGGAACTGGTAGCATTCCATTCTGGGATGCAATCCGGAGGAGCAGTGTTTCGAAGACGAGCGCCCCCGCGTAGAAGGTCCGATGCAGCTCGGCCTGGGTTGCCTGGTCCTCGTCAGGATAGAGGGCGTCGCGGTATGACCGCCATTCCTGCTGGATGCTAGGGCTGATTTCCATGAGTCGGGATCCAGGTTTCCTGGGATGGCAGAGGGCTGGAGAGGATCTCCACAGACCTCAGGATGCACCCTTCCTGCGCACATGTGCCGACACCGCAGCGGTTCGGGATTGGACCCCGAGCTTGGGATAGATCCGGCGCAGGTGACTTCGGACCGTGTCGACCGAGATCCCCAATCCCTGCGCAATGTCGACGTAGCGTTTCCCGGCCGCCAACAGCTCGAGCACCTGGATCTCCCGGAGGGTCAAGGACTCCATGTCCGGCTTCACAGCCCTTCCCAGAGGCGCCCCCGGGGTGGCTCGATGCAGCCACTGCCGGAGCGTTTCCACGACCTCCAGCAACGGCACCTCCGGATCCAGCCGCAATGCGCCCGACATCGACGCGATGGCGGGGCGCCAGTCGAGGCCACCCGGACAAGCCGCCCCTCGAGACGCCGCGTGAGCGCCTGGATCGGGGGCAGCGCCTCGGTCCTCTCGTCGACAATCAGGAACGAGGTGGAGGCCAGGCGGGCGAGGTCGACGTCCCGGGAACGCATCAGCTTGGCAAGCCGGCTCAGCGAGAGCGTCTCACACCCGATGCCGATGAGCTCGACCGCGGATCTCAGGGCCAGCTCAAGGCCCACATCCGAGACCATCAGCAGGCACGTCAAGGCACTGGGATCGGGTCGCCGATCGGTTCCAGCCATGGAGACACGCCTGCCGACTTCGGAGGATCCGGGGCGTTTCTGGGGATCCAAGCGGGCCGGGTGATCCGATCGGCTGGGTCCCTGACCTGAAGATTTCCGGGGTTTCATGGTCACGAACGCGACTCGGGTCTTCCACCCGACAGGCGGACCTGTGGGGGCGGCTTGGAAATGAGCGGAAAGCCGGCAAGCGACACTGTTGTAACGCTAGCCGAAGTGGTTCTCTCACGGGAATAGCATGAAACGGTGAACGCCGCCGGGGTGCCCCGATTCCAATCTACCCGCTGACCACCACCGTGTTTAGGGTTTGCCACACCTTACCTACCGCCGATGCCGCACCCCAAAGACCAGAAACCCAGCCGCCGGATCCGGGAATCCCACCCCGGTTCCCCCATCGGGATCGGACTTCGGCTCGGATTGTGGACCGCCCTCATCGGGACTGTCGCTGCAGCCGACAGCACCGTGGTGTTCAACGAAATCCACTACCATTCGTCCTTGCAGGAACCGGCTCGGGAATGGGTTGAGGTCCAAAACCTGATGTCGGTCCGCATGGATCTTTCCCGATGGCGGCTGGCCGGAGGGGTCACCTTCAGCTTCCCGGAGGGGACCGTCATCCCGGGCGGCGGCCATCTTGTGGTGGCCCTCCAACCCGAGGCCCTGCGATCGATCGGCGTGTCGAATGTCGTCGGGCCGTTCCAGGGTCGGCTGTCCAACGGAGGTGAGCGGCTGGAGCTCCGGAACAACAACGACCGTCTGATGGATGCGGTCGACTACGGGGTGGACCGCCCCTGGCCCGTGACGCCGGATGGGCTCGGACCGTCCCTCGCAAAGCGCAACCCGCTTCTCCCCAGCGCGCCGGCGTCCTCATGGCGACCCAGCAGTCAGGGTGGAGGAACGCCAGGAAAGCCCAACTTCCCGACCCACGGCAGCCAGGCGCCGCTGCCCCTGGTCACGGCAACGGCTCCATGGTCCATCGCACCGCTCGGGGCGACCCCACCCGGGGACTGGGCGACCCGGGAGACCGTACCGATGGATTGGACCCGCGGGATCGGCCCCATCCACGGAGGGGATGTCACGCCGCCGCCTCCCGTGTTGCGGCCGATCGGATCCCTGTTCGGAACAGGCCTCTCGGAGAGCCGGACGCCTCTGCCTCCGGGCACTGCGGATCCCCACTACCGTGTCCGCGCCTCGGCGCACGCCACGCAGCCCCCACCGCCTGCCCCGGCCCTCGTGATCCAGGGGCATCCGGCCTGGCTCGCCAACGACGACGCCTCCCAATGGCTGGGACCCGTGAACCCCGGGGACGAGGCGGTCGCGGCCGGAAGCTACCGCTACGCCACCGACTTCGTCCTGTCCTCCACGGAGGCGGCCTCCGCCGAGATCCGGGTCCGGATGGCCGCCGATGACCGGGTGAACAGCCTGGTCCTGAATGGGGTTTCGACCGGCCAGAATTGGATCGGGTTCCAGGAGTGGAGCCCAGAGATCCGGATCGCCTCAGGATTCCGGGAAGGAACCAACACCCTCGAATTTGTCTGGGCCAACGACGGGGACTCCCCAAACCCTGCCGGGTTGAGGGTCGAGGCCCAGGGCACCGCCCTGTCGGGATCCGATCCATCGGGGCGCCTCGCCAACATCCCACGCACCGTCCACCTCAGGACCACGTTCGTCTGTGATTCAACCACCGCCTCCTCACCACTCCACCTGACCGGGTCGGTCAACGATGGTGCGGCCTTCCATCTGAACGGCGTCGAAATCCATCGGGTCAACCTCCCAGCCGGAACCCTGTCGCCCTCCACCCCGGCCCTGGTCCCAACCCAAGGCCATGGCCAGCCCTTCGACCACTGGATCCCCTCGGGATTCCTGAGGCCGGGCACCAATTTCCTCGCTGTCGAGGTCCACCAGGCGGACGGCGGCCTGTCGGGAGCCTGGCTCGACACCGCCCTGACCGCGGTTGACGACCCCGCAGTCGCGGGGTCCGAGATCGTCCTCAACGAGGTGTCGACGCCGGGAACCGCTTTCTTCCTCGAACTGATGAATCCCGGGACGGAGGGGCAGAGGCTCGACCAGTGGCAGATCCTTCGCACGGGTTCGACCGAGAGCCGCTACCGGTTTCCCGACGGGACCCTGCTGGAAGCGGGGCAACATCGGCTTGTCACCCGGGAGAACCTGGGATGGGTCCCAGCGGCGGGCGATCATCTCGCCCTGGTCCCTCCATCAGGCAATCGCGTGGCCGATGCCATCGTCGTCCCCAACCGGGCCGAGGGCCGGTTTCCTGATGGCTCGGCCGACTGGTTCCGGGTCACACGGATCACTCCTGGACTCTCCAACGAGGTCGCACTCGAACGGGCGGTCGTCCTCAACGAGGTCCTCTACCAGCCCCCGGACGCCGCACCGGCAACGACCTGGGTGGAGCTGTTCAACCGGGAGAATCGGGTGGTTGACCTGACCGGCTGGGCCCTGGATGGGGGCATCCGGTTCGCCTTCCCGACCGGCACCCGACTCCTTCCCGGGGCCCATCTCGTCGTGGCCTCGGATCCACCAGCCCTCCGCGCCGAGGTGCCCGGGATCCAGGTCCTTGGCCCGTTCTCCGGAAAACTCTCGCGCTCCGGGGAGACCCTCCTGCTGCGCGATGCCGCGACGAACCCGGTCGACTCGATCACCTATGCCGATTCCGGACGATGGCCCTGGGAGGCCGATGGCGGCGGTTCGAGCCTGGAGCTCCGGGATCCGTGGGCGGACAACGCCTCGCCAGAGGCCTGGGCCGCGAGCCAGGAGCCCGAACCATCGGACTGGCAGACCGTCTCCTATCGGGGTGTGGCTACGACCAGCAGCGGCCCCACGACCTGGAAGGAGTTCATCGTGGGACTGCTCGACGAGGGCGAATGCCTGATCGATGACCTTCGCGTCGTGGAGTCGCCCGACTCCGGGAGTCCCATGGCGCTGCTCAAGAATGGTTCGTTCGAGACCGGCGCCTCCGCGTGGCGGTTCCTGGGCAACCATCGGACCAGCAGGGTGATCGAGGATCCAAGCCAGCCCGGGAACCATGTCCTCCATCTGGTCGCCACCGGTCCGACGGAGCACATGCACAACCACCTCGAGACCACGCTCGTCGGGAACCGGTCGCTGGTGAATGGACGCGTGTACGAAGTCTTCTTCCGCGTCAGGTGGCTCAAGGGAAGTCCCCACCTGCACACCCGGCTCTACTTCAACCGGATCGCCCGCACCACCGCCCTGTCCACGCGACGCCTCGTCGGTACCCCGGGAAGGACGAACTCCACCCGCGTCCCGAACCTGGGTCCGACCTTCCGATCGCTGACCCATTCCCCAGCGGTGCCCGCCGCCGGTGCCCCGATCACCGTGCAGGCCTTGGCGGAGGATCCGCAGGGTGTGGCCGCGGCCCGGGTGCTGTGGTCCGTGAACGGAGGGCCCTGGCAGTCGAAACCCATGACCACCGGTGCGTCCGGGGTTGTTTCCGCCGAGATCCCCGGGGCTCCCCAGGGAGCGGTGGTGCAGTTCCATGTCGAGGCGTCCGACACCCTCGGCGCGACCTCATGGTTCCCGGCCCGTGGACGCGATTCCCGTGCGCTGATTCCCGTGGCGGATGGCCGGGCCCGATCGGGTCCCCTCCACAACCTGCGCGTTACCATGACCGCCGCCGACACTGCCTTCCTCCACGCGGCGACCAACCTGATGAGCAACGAACGGCTGGGAGCCACCGTCATCTCGGACGAGTCCGAGATCACCTACGACGTCGGGGTCCACCTCCAGGGCAGCCAACGGGGTCGACCTGAGGCCGGACGCGTCGGCCTCACGCTCCGGTTCCCGCCCGACCGGCTGTTCCGCGGCATCCATCGGACCGTCTCGATCGACCGGTCGGGAGGCTACACCGGGGTTGGGGGCGACCAGGACGAGATCATCCTGAAGCACGCCGTCCAGCACGCCGGCGGGCTGCCCGGCATGTACGACGACCTCGTCCGCATCATCCCGCCTCGGGCCGACCTGACCGGCCCGGCGCTGATGATCCTCGCCAAGTACGGGGATGTGTTCCTCGACTCCCAATTCGCCAGCGGGTCCGACGGTGACCTGTTCAAGCTGGAGCTGATCTACTTCCCTCTGACGACCACTGGGGGTGCCGAGGGGTTCAAGCTCCCGCAGCCCGACGACATCGTACCGGTGCGGTACTCCGACCTGGGGACGGATCCGGAGGCGTACCGCTGGTTCTTCCTGCGGGAGAACAACCGGAATCGGGACGACTTCGGCCGGGTCGCCGGGCTCTGGAAGGCCCTCACTCTGTCCGGAACCGCGCTCGACGAGGCGTCTGAACGCGTGATGGAGGTCGACACCTGGCTGCGGGCCATCGCTTTCCAGTCGCTCTTCGGGATGGTCGACACCTATCCCTACGACAACCCCCACAATTTCATGATCTACTTCCGCCCCGAGGACGGCCGGGCCCTGCCCTTCCTGTGGGACATGGACTTCAATTTTGGGGCCGGGGCGACGTCACCGCTCAACCGGACCGGTGCCAACCTGAGCCGGCTCGTGGCCCTGCCCGGAAACCTCCGACGGTACTACGGCCACATGCAGGACCTGATCCGGTCGACCTTCAACGTGGCCTACCTGGGTCCATGGATCGACCACTACGGTGGCTTGGTCGGTCAGAATTTTGGCGGGATTAGGGGCTTCGTGGAGGCCCGATCCAAGTTCGTTTCCAGCCAGCTCCCAGCCCGGGTTCCGTTCCAGGTCACCCAACCCACGCCGGAGAGCCGGATCGTCAACGCGCCACAGGTCACGCTCCAGGGACGGTCCTGGTTCGACATCAAGACGGTGTGGATCGAAGGCCCCGAACGGACCAATCAGGTCCGATGGCCGAATCTCACCACCTGGACCACGGATCTGCCGCTGCTGCTCGGACCGAACCGGGTGCGGGTCCGAACCGTGGACTTCGACGGGATCTCGACGATCCAGGACGAGTTCCTGATCGTCGGCACCGTCCCGGGCGGGGGCGTCGACGAGGACCGGGACGGCCTGCCGGACTCATGGGAGCGGCAGCACGGATTCGCCCCGGAGGCGACGACGGGCACCGACGATCCGGACCAGGACGGCCACCCGAACCGCGCGGAATATGAGGCTGGGACCGACCCGCGGGATCCGGCGAGCCGGCTCGAACTGGTCCCGATTTCCGGCTCGCTCCCGCTTCGATGCCGTTTCAAGGCCGTGGCCGGGCGATCCTATTCGCTGGTGGTCGACGACCGCCTGCCGGGATCCACCTGGCGGGGGGTGACACAGATCCCGGCAGGGATGACCGACCGGGTCGTGGATCTGGATCTTCCACCGTCGCCGGATGCGGCACCCCGGTTCTACCGGATCGTGACACCGCAGCTTCCGTGACGGGCGGGTCGCGGGACCGCTGGCGTTGCCGGGGGCGTCCGCAGGGGTCGGTCGGTCTTCGCGGTGGACCGCTCGGGATCCGGGATCTGTGAGAAAGCGGCGGGGCGATGCGTTGTGGGGGCAGGAGCGGAATCCAACCCCCAACACCCCGCACCGCACCTCCTCGCCATGATCCCATTTCCAGGCACCCTGCTCTCCGTCCACGCGTTCCTTCTCTCGGCCATGCTGCTGCATCACCTGCCCGCGCAGGCCCAGCGGGCCCCGCTGCGGGAACTCCAGATCGACCCCGGGCAAAGCCACATCCTGCTTTCCGGGACGGCCACAGGAGTCCCGCTCCAGGAGCAGGCACCGGGAAGCCTCTCGAACACCGTCCACGGCGTCCTCCGCATCGTGGTGTCGAACTCGGTCATCCAGTTCCATCCGGACAGTCGCGTCATCGTAGATACGAACGGGTCCTGGCAGCCCCTTCCCGACGGCAAGCCCGGCTCGGCTCCGGCCTGCTTTGGCGGCACGGCTGCGTCGCCTCTGGCCTCCGCCGTCGTCGCCCTCCGCGCGGCGGAGTTCCTCGTCCTCAGCGAACCCATCACGGTCGAGGCCGGAAAATTCATGGCCTCTGGACTCGTCTTCCAGTTCCCGACCAACTCCGCAGGGACACTGTCGTATCGCGTGACGGGTTTCCTCCAGTACGAGGACTGGTTCCCGCTGGAGGGGCTCTCCACCAACGGAGTGGCACAGCTGGGCGAGTGGACGGACTCCGGCCCGCCGACACAGATCCGCATCCCTCTGGATGCCACCTATCAGTTCGAACTCCTCAGCGACAACGACAGCACCCTCCGGGTGCAGGGGGTGATCGTGGCCACCGAGGCCTCCTCCACACCGCCAGAGATCCTCTCGATGGGGGTGGTCGAGGGAGCCTTCCGCGTCCTCCTGAAGGGTCCGCCCGGAAACGTCGTGACGGTCCAGAGCTCGCCCGACATGGCCGTCTGGGAATCGGTCGGCGAGCTGACGTTCCTGCCCTCCGGGGAGGCGTTCTGGTCCACCCCGGCGACCGGAGATCGAGTCTTCTTCCGGTTTCTGTAGGCGGGGAGCGGATGGGATCCCGCGATGGATCCCGGGACGGGGGCTCAGCGTCCCCGCTCCGCGATCTGCCGGGCGATCTCAAAGGCGACGTCGAGGGCCGCCTTGGCCTGGGCCCCGCTGACCTTCGGGGTCTGGCGTTCCCGGACGCACTCGAGGAAATGGGCCAGCTCGAGCCGGAGCGGCTCCTCCTTTGTGATGGGCACCGGCTCGCGGACGATGCGCTTCCCAGCGAACTCGCTGACGATCGCCGACTCCTTGGCGGACAGCAGCTTCCTGAGCAGCGAACTGGGCTGCTCGCCATCCTTGGCCAGCCGATAGATGAACCCCTCCTGGAGCCGGTAATCAAGGGAGATGTAGTTGGGCGAGGCGCCGCCGCTGAAGACGCGGATCTTCCGCATCTTCTCCGGACTGATCCGGCTCGCGGTCAGGTTGGCGACGCAGCCGTTCTCGAACCGCAGCCGGGCGTTGGCGATGTCTTCGCTCCGGCTCAGGACCGGGATGCCGACGGCGTCGACGCTCACCACGGGCGACTTCACGAACGCCAGGATGACGTCGAGGTCATGGATCATGAGGTCGAGCACCACGCCAATGTCGGTGCTCCGGGCCGGATAGGGGGACAGGCGATGGCATTCCACGAACCGCGGTTCCTGGGCCACCGACTCGAGGTAGGCGAAGACGGGGTTGAACCGTTCGACGTGCCCCACCTGCAGCACGACGGCGCGGGCCTGGGCGAGGCGAACCAGTTCGGTGGCCTCGTCGGCGTTGGCCGTCATCGGCTTCTCCACCAGCACATGACGGCCCTGCTCGATGAGCCGCTTGGCGATGGCGAAGTGGGTGGAGGTCGGAGTCACGACACTCAGAGCGTCCACGGCGTCGGCGGCGGCCTCGACGCTTGCGAAGGCCGTCACACCCAGACGCTCGGCGTGCATGCGGGCCGATTCGGCCTGGACGTCATAGACCCCGACGAAGTGGCACACCCCGGATCGGGCAAGGTCGGCGTAGAGACGGGCATGCTCCTTGCCCAGCGAGCCCACGCCCAGGACCGCGATACGCGGCAGATCAGACATGGGGAGAAGACTGTACGGTCAGAGGCGGACTGAACAGCCCGCACCTCGCCGGCCGAGGTTGGCCGCCCTGTGGCACCTCCCTCGGAACCCCGTCCATTTCAGTGGACCTCACTGGGAACGACGCGAAAACCCGCGTCATCGAACACAACGGCGGGATCCGCGACACCTCTCGATGACGAACGCAGAATGAAGTCCTCAAAGAACCAGGAACCACCGCGGATCACCCGGGATTCGAAGCGGCGCGAGGTGGGAGGCGATGGGTTCAACCGGAGATCTGCCAAAACCGCACCCCATCAATCGAATCGGAAGTCCGATCCACCCGGTGACGGAGAAACCCAATCGGGGGAGCCTGAAGGGATCCAAGGGCTGGCGTCCTGCCAGACCGAACCTCAGAACTTCTTGGTTCGAGGAGGGATGGTGCGCGATGCAGGGTTCGAACCTGCGACCCCTACCGTGTCAAGG
>SXGQ01873744.1_pt1 | contig 16951 bp, 9 predicted proteins | sample 3178371 | NCBI WGS metagenome assembly SXGQ01 (sample SAMN11356859, study PRJNA531348) | freshwater metagenome | isolation source: freshwater sample F1-20 | place: China: Fuxian Lake, Yuxi | collected 2017-12-25
ACCAGCGGGTGCCGTCGGGGCGTTCGTTGCGGATGACGCCACCTGGGAGGGAGATGGCCTTGTCGAGGATGACGTTGTTCTGGTCGGTGATGATGGCGGGGGCGTCGGTTGGGCCGGTGTAGCGGTAGCGGGTGGTGGTTCGGGTGAGGTTGATGGTGATGCTGCGGTGATGTCCGGCCGCGGCCGTTGACGTGGTGGCGGTGGCTGCGGGGACGGTGCCTGCTGCGGTTCGGGTCTGTGTGAAGACGTGGTGGGCGACGGTGGTGGCGGTGACGTCGAGGTGTTCGTAGGTCCCGGCGGGTGGTGTCGCGGTGACCGCAGCGTTGAGGGACTCGATCCGCAGGGCGAGGCGTCCTTCGCCTCCGGCGTTGACGGCGGGGAAGTCCTGGGTGGTGGTGGGCGCCGTGGTGGAGGCGAGGGTGGTGTTGTCGATCGGGTTGGTGGGGTCGGCGCCGATGATGGCCATGACTGCGACGGCGGCGGTGGTGGAGGTGGAGAACGTGATGGGCCACATGGTGGTGTCGCCGGAGGGTGAGGTGCGGCGCCAGATGTACTGGTTGACGGCACCGGTGGTCGTGGTGGCGACGTTGGTCCAGCCGCTGGGCGGGGTGGTGGTGGTCCCGGTCGGGAGGGTGACGACGGCGAGGAGGAGGGTCTGGTCGGGGAGCCCGGACGGCTTGTAGAGCATGCCGCTCGTTGTCGGGGTGCTGTAGCCGACGCTGAAGGTCCTGGGGGGCTCGACGGTGCCGTAGGAGCGTCGTTCGATGATGCGATCCGCGGGATCTCGGCTGTAGAGGACCGCTTGCCGTTCACGCACGGCGTTGGTCTGTCGGTTCGCGCCGTTGTAGCCGAGTGTCTCGCCGAGGTGGCTGGTGGTGTTGCCGTACTCGTCGTAGCCGATGAGCTCGGCGCCGGTGGAGAGGAGACGGTCGGCGGCGTCGTAGCAGAACAGGGTGGCGCCTTCGCCTTCGTCGTAGACCTGTCGGATCGACTCGCGGTTGGTGTTCTTGCCGGCGTTCTGGTTGCCGTTGCACCCGATGGACGGGGTGTCGTTGAACCCGTAGGAGAGCCAGTGGTCGGATCGGGCGGCGGCGACGAGCCGACCGGCGCCGTCGTAGAGGTAGTTCGGGCCGCTCGGGTTGAAGTCCACCAAGCTGGCGGCGCCGGTGTCGGTCAGCTGGTCGGTGACTCGCCCACCGAGTGATCGGGTGACGTCGTCGCCGGCGATCCGGGTCGAGCCGGGCCCGGTGTAGCTGCTGGTCTCGGCTCGGCCGAGGGTGTCGAACCCGAACGACGCCGTGGTGGAGTTTCCGTAGCCCACGCCCGTGAGCCGGCCTGCGGTGTCGTAGGAGTTGTCGGCGACGGTGACGGAGTTGAGCTTGGTGAGGTCTGGGCGTCCGGTGCCGGTCTCGTAGGTGGAGGTCGTGGTGCCGTTCGGTCCGGTGGTTGTGGTGACGCGGCCGAGTGCGTCGTAGGTCGTGGTCGTGGTGGCGTTCTGGGCGTCGGTGTAGGAGGTGATCCGGCCGATGAGGTCATACGCGACTGCGATCGACCCCGATGAGTCGGTTTGGGAGACCGTGAGTGGGTTGGCGGCGACGGCGTAGCTGTAGGTGATCGTTCTGGCCGGCTCCGAGCCTCGTGCTGGGACGGTCTTCTGGGTGGGCCGCCCGCGAGTGTCGAAGGTGGTGCAGGTCCAGCCGGTCGACGAGACGAGCGTTTGGGTGGCGGAGCGGGTGCCGACGGTTCGTCCGGCCGAGTCGTACAGGTACTGCTCGACCCGCGGTTCCTGGGGTCCACCGGTTCCGTCGGGGTCGGGGAAGGTGCGTTGTTTGAGTTGGCTGCGCTGATCGACGGTCGAGGCCACGCCGCAGGTGTTGGCGAGCGGTGCCTCGCTCTGGCCGTAGTAGGCGTAGGAGTTCGTGGTGAGCCCCGGGGACGTCCGGGCCGTGCGGCGCAGCAACGACGTCGCGCCGGGCGGCTCGTAGCTGGTCGCCTCCCGGAGGTTCTGGCCGGCGGGGTCCTTGGTGCTCGCGGTCTGGAGCTTGTGGTACGGGCGGATGCCGGTGGCGTCGTCGCGGTACTCGAAGGTCGTGACCCGCCCGTCCGGGTCAGTTGTCGAGGTGGTCAGGCCGTAACCGGGGGAAAGCACCGAACCGGGAACCGTTGTCCAGCCCTGCCCGGGTGGCTGCCACCGCAGGATGACACTCCTGGTCGTCGCGTTCGCAGAAGGGGCGTAGTCGAGCCGAACCGAGTGGGCACCGGCCGCCAGAGTGAGGTTGAACGGAAGAAACGAGAACGGAACGTCAGGGAAATCGGCAGCGAGTGTTCCGTCGATGAACACCTTGGTTGGTCCGCTGGACTGGAGCTCGAAGTTGTATGTGCCGGTGGTCGGGGCGTTCAGGGTGCCGACCGACCGCAGCGACCACGCGTTGTCGGTGCCGACCGGTGGCGACGTCCAGGACCCGACGAGTGACCCGCTGGTCGCGGTCAGCCCGAGGGTCTGGGCGCCGACCGGACCGGTCCGGTTCGGGGTGTCCCAGTACCTGGTCGCGAGCCCGCTGAGGCCTTCGTCGTAGCCGGTGTGGGTGTGGGGGATCTGCGTCGTCGCCTGTGGAAGCCCTTCCCGGGTGAACAGCGACGTCGGTGCGGGGCCCCATTGATCGGTGGCACGGCCGTCGTGGTCGTACAGGGTGGTGGTTCGCAGCCCTGCCGGATCCACGGTGGAGAACACCTTGTTGAACGCGTCGTTCCAGGCGGTGGTCGAAGTCCGTCCCGCAGCATCGACTTCTTCGACGATCCGACCACGGGTGTCGTAGCGGGTCTTGCGGTAGAACCCGGAGGCGGGCACGAATCCCTCGTTGGTCGAACACGAGCCGAGCACACCACCGCAGATCTGCTCCGTCGTCTCCCCCACCCCGTACACGTAGGTGTGGCGTGTCCGAACCGCGGTCGCCGTGGCTGCCGGAGCGACGATCTCCACCGGGGAGATCGACCCGGACGGCCCGGACCCCCACAGGATCGACGTGCGAGTAGTGGCGTTGCTGGTGCGGACACCCGCCGCAACAGCGTCGTTCGCCAACGGATCGCGCACCGCCACGAGATTGTCCGATCCGTTCCACGAGAAGTCATAGCGTTCATCGCCCCGGGCGATGATCGTGGCGATCCGACCCGTCGTGTAGATGATGGTGGTCTGGTTGTCGTCCCAGTACTTGATGCGACACAACATCCCTGTCGGCGCGCTGGTGGCAGGGGCCGCGGCGCATTCAGGGTCGCCGCCGTAGAAGAACCGGACGGATCGCTTGGCCGCTGGAAGCGCCGGATTCGACGCCCTATCCGTGATCGCAGACAGTCGACCGTTCGCTTACGAGTAGCTGAACGTCGACGGGTTGAGAGGATCCAGCGGCGACACGACCGCGGTGAGGCGACCCGCCGGGTCGTAGGTGTACTGCAGGCCGTCCTCGATCTGATAGCCGCCACCAGTAACTGCGGACAAGACCGCGGTCGACTCGACAGGGGCGCCGTAGCCAGCCGACGTTCGCGGGAACTCGAGGCTGGACCCGTCCCCCGCGATGGCTGTGACCGATGGACCGTTGTCGCGGAGACGAAGCCACCGGACCGTCGGAGCGTCGGTCGCCATCGTCCATCCGGGCGGGAGGGTCGTCGGGCTCGTCGTCAACCAGTCAGACGGGATCTCCGTGATCGTGGCGTCCGGATCCGCAGCGCTTGCGTCCCGGATATACAGCCGGATCGAGGCGTCGCCCCCTGTTCCATGCCAGTACTCGACACTGACAGGTGTCGCTGTGCTCGTGGACGAGATCGATGTCGACCACCAAGGACCAGTCTGACCCGTCCATGATTGCGACGGTGTCACCACCTGACCGTTGATGCTGATACGACTGCCCTGCTGAGTCGTGCCGCCGGGGCCGACAACCGCGGCGACCTGCCACGAGGTGCCAGTCGGCAGACGCACGAACCCGGTCCAGCGGGCCAGCATGTGGACAGGTTCCAGCTCGCCGATCGGCTTGGACGATGCCCAATCGAACGCGACGACCGGGTCAACACGCTCACCGACAAGCGCGTCGTCGAAGGTCTTGTCCTGGTCGACATCCTGGAAGTACTCGCCGCGCAGGCCCTCATCGCCGCGGGCAAGGCTGTTGTAGGTGAAGGTCGGCGTGATCGCGCCGGCGACCCCGGTGACGGTATGGCCTTCGACCGATGCAGCGAGGTTCCCCGACGCCGTGTTCACCTGCAGCTTGGTCACCCCGGTCCCGGGCGACGGCGCCGGAACCGTGGCCGAGTCCTCGGACTCTCCCCACAGCTTCGACGTGGGAGCAGGTCCTCCCGCACCCAAGTTGAGATCCACCTTGAACGAAACGGGTGGGCCTTCCGCCGGCGCGAGCGACGACGTCGATGTGAGTACTCGAGTCGAATACGTCGTGTTGTCATCCAACGAGCCATCCGGGACACGCCACTGCGGGTCCTCAATCCAACCGGAGGTGATCACGGCGCCGGATCCCGCCGCTGGCCCGCTGGAGACTTCGAACTTGTAGCGGATCGGGTCCGGGTTGTTGCTCTGGATCGGAGCCGCGGTCAACAGCGGGGTCCGCGTGCCGACCGTTCCACCGTCGGCCGGGAAGGTCACTGTGGTGGGCGTCGCAGGCTCCGCGATGTCCAACAGGAGGGTGACGCTGAATCGTTCGAGATGCTGGCCTGTCTCAAGTCCGGTAATGCCGAACGTACCGGATGGCTGGCCGTTGAGGAACCAGAGCGAGGCCCAGCTCGTGACGTCGACCCAGACTGGATCAGTTCGATTCTGGAGCACATGTGTGGCGAATGGCTGCGCTCCAGGGGCAGCTCCTGCGAATGACTGTGTCGCCGGGGCGTGAAAGGCGACCGTGTAGGGAAGCGGCATGTTGTCGCTCTCCAATGGCTGCACGATCAGGTACGCGTTCTCGACCTTGTAGGTGGGTGACCACTGCCCGAGTCCGTCGAATCGGGGTGCTCCACGCCATGTTTCGCCGGTTGTGTCTCGGCCCAACAGGATGTGGTCTCCCCACCAGAGTGGGTGCGCGCTGTTGTACTGGTTGTTCAGGCTGCTGAACGCTGTCGACGCTGCCAGATCCGGGAAGACGATATCGGGATCGACCTGCAGCGGAAACGCATCCGGACTCTGCCGTTTGAGCCACCCAGGATCCATGCTCAGCACGATGTCCGACCCGCTGCTCGTGGTCAGCGACACGAAGAAGGGTGCCTCCGGGACCTCCTTGCCGGCGGCGTCCTTCACCACGGGCAGAGGCACGACCGCAACCGCCTTGTCCGAACCGGGCTCTCGCAGCTCCAAGGCGTTCCCCGTGGCCGGCTCCACTCGGGCTGCCTCCAGTCCCGCCAACGAGAACTCCAGCCTGCTCGGGACGTCGGGTGACTCGACCAGCGCCGTCTCGCGGACCCCGGCCGGATGCACGTCGTAGCGAAGCGAAACGCCGGGCCACACGTCGCGATAGACGATCCCACCGGACTCCGTCGAGACCCGATCCGGAACCGGACCATCGACCGGGCTGAACGACACCGCCGAAACACCCGGACGGTCAAGCGTCACCGCGACTGGAGAGCCCGCGCCCGAGAAATGCGCCTCCCCATCCAGAAGATCGGCTCGGTACCCCCAACCATCCGCCACAACCGAAGTGTCCAGATCCTCGAACCCATCGACGCCAGCCTTCGCAGTCGGAACCGGCGACACCTCAAGACGACGGCGACCCTCCCCCGTCACGGTCGACCTGATCGTCGCCGACCGCTCTGCCACCGCCTCAGGTCCCTCCACCTCCGATACAGGTGTCAGTCCCGGCTCCCCAGGCGAGAAGGCCGGCCCAGGAATCGAGAGGTCCCCAGCGACCGGAGGTTCCGACCCAAGAGGATCGAGAGCAACCGGCGATACCTCCCCGATCTCGTCCGACCCGGAGGCCTGGGCACCAGCAGCGGGCGCTCCCAGACCGATCAGCAGGACAACCAGCGCGACAGACCACGCCCGAACAGCAATCGCTGCCATCTTCCCCTTACCACCCATACGACCAGCCGAACCCAATGAACACGAGCCCGCAAGAACCATCAGATGGCGATCGAATGACTATGCAATGAACAATCCCGCCGGACTCGGTCTGGACGTCTGCCGGGCTGGCGGACACCGGACCTGAAGCGACGCAGCCCACGTTCTCCTCCCTGACCACGCAGCAAACCGGTCCCGTGGACATCCTGACCACCGTCGTCGGCAGCAGCCGCAATAAAGCCGTGCCGCCGCATCGCACGGTGGCATCAGTCCCCGTCGCCCGCAAGGCAGGTCACATCGCTGGAGCGCTCAGGGGTGGCCTTCCTCGGCTGATGCGGCGCGCCATCCGGCTTCGTGCGCGATGGCTTCGGCGAGCTCACCGAGGTAGCGGCCGACAGGGACACCTGCTTCGAGGGCGGCTGCTCGGAGGCCGAGCCAGATGTCGTCTGCGACGTCGATCCGAACGAACCGACTCCGAGGAGATGGCTCTCCCTCGCCGGGCGATCGCCGCCGACGTGACGCCGGCGTGCCCGTGACCTCCCCGGCGGCGACGCCTTCGACCTCGATGCGGATCAGATCACCGAGCCACGAGACCAGCCACCGCCGTCGACACACTGCCTCTCGCTTCACCGTCGCCCACGCCCCGTCATCCACTTCGATCCGCACCGCTCGACCTCGACGTGTCCCTTCCTGACGGGTCCCAAGCCGCTCGACGCGGCGCTGCTGATACGTCAACCGCCTCTCCACCGCCCGCGCCTCCTCCTCGGCGGCGACCCGCTCCCGCTGCAACGCGTCCACCTGACGCAAGAGCGCACTGCGCTGCTCGATCAACTCGTTGAGCCGGGCGACTTTGGCCTGCTCGTTCACCAACCGATCCTCCGCCTCCGCCAGGTCCTCCTCCGCGTCGACGATGTCCCGATCCAACCGCTCACGGCGAGCCCGCTCACCCTCACGATGACGAGCCTTCATCTCCGGCGACAGCCGCCACCGCTCATCCCAGCTCACGACGACGACCCGTGCCGCCGCTGCACCTGCTTCCACCGATTGCTTCCGCTAGTTCCGCCTGCGGAACTAGCCAGTCTGTGCCCCTTCCTGACCAGATCGGGAGCGACGTCGGAGTTCCATACGAACCGCATCCGACACGCGGGCGGGAGCTGTGTCGAGCGAACTCGATCGGAACGAAGGCGCAGGGCCGCCGAGGCCATCAACAGGGCGAGTCCGTCTCGCTCGGGACCGCCGCATCGGTCGGCCCGCCGCCGATGAGCTCCTCGAGGGCCGCCCTGGGAACCACCAGCCGCCGGCCGAACCGCAGTGCCCGCAGCTCACCCCTCCTCACGCACTCGTAGGCGGTCGAGCGGGAGATCCCGAGCATCTGCGCCGCCTCCTCCACCGTCACGGTCCAGCGATCCATCACGCCACCTCTCAGGTCCGACACGTCCGGCGAGCATCACCGGCACCCCCCTAGGCGCGCGGCGGACGCCACCTGGCCCTCGGAAGACGCGAGAATCGCCCGCTCGACACGGAGGTCAGGCTGACCACACCTGAACAGAGCACTGACCACGCGTCATGGTCAGGGCTGACCAGCACGACCGGACCCTCGCTGAGCTGCGTCACCGGGCAGCCGCGGGCCCGCTGAGACCTCTACGGGTGACCGTGCTCTGCGCGACGGAACCAACACGCAGGACTCGCACGGAAGAGACCGACGCCTGGCGCTGGGGCTTCCTCAATCGACCCGAGTGGACGAGGTCACGTTCTGGCAACAGCCAGACACCTGCACGTCCGGCGCGTGGGGCGGGCGGGAATCGAACCCGCGCACCTCCGATTATGAGTCGGGTGCTCTAACCACTGAGCTACCGCCCCGCGCCGACCAGCGATGCTACGGCAGCCGCGAGCGCACGGTCGGCCTCGGCGACATTGCCGGTGTAGTGCTTCGCCGCCACGGACGGATCGTGCCCCGCTCGCATCGCCACCTGGGCGGCGGAGAACCCGAGATCCTGCCCGTAGGTCTCCATGAACTTCCGAAGCGAGTGCAGATCCAGGTGCCCGAGCCCGCAGCGCTCCCGCAGTCGCACGAAATACTGGGTCACCGAGTCTGGCTTCCACGGCTCTGACCCGTCCGGGCTGTCGGAGAACAGGTAGGCGTCAGGGCGCAGCTCCGCACCCACGGCGCTCGCCCGTGCGCGCATCATCCCGACGTGCGATGCGAGCATCGCAACCGTTCCCTCGTCGAGCGCGACGTGACGGACCCGGCGGTTCTTCGTCGGGATCTCCTCGATGGGCCGGCCGGGCAGCGCCGCGATGCTCCACCCCACCCGCAGCACCTGACCGTCGAGATCGACATCACGTCCGAGGCGCAGTCCGCACAGCTCCGCACGACGCAACCCGGTGACGGCCAGGAGCAGGATCACGGTTTCGTACTCCGGGCGGCGCGAGCGGCGCGCCTCCTCCGCCAGGTTCCGGACGTCAGCCGGTGTGGGAACGACCGGCGCCGGGTTCGGGATCGCCGGCGGCTCGGCCCACTGCGCCGGACTGGAGTCACGCCACCCCCACCGGCACGCCTGGGTGAACATCGAGGAGAGGCACGCATGGATCTGGTACACGCTGCGCGGCTTGAGCCCACGTGCCTGGTGTTCTCGATAGAGGTCGGTCAGCGTCTTGGTGGTGACCTTCGTGACCCGCACCTTGCCGAGCGCCGGCTCGATGTTGCGCCGGTACGTCCGGCGGTAGCAGTGGATCGTGTTGGGCGACCTGCCCTTGCGTTCGAGCTCCAGGATCCACTCCTCGAACAGGTCACCGACCGTTGCGTTCGTGCCGTCGTGCTGGCCGTGGCTCGCCTCGACCAGCAACTCGGCCCGGGCGAGCTTCGCCTCGCGCAGCGTGCCGTGGAACGTGCGACTCGTCTGGCGACGACGGCCGGTGACCGGATCACGGCCCGACTCCACGACCAACTCCCACACGCCCGGTGACCGCTCACGCATCCCGGGCGCCTTCCTCAGTGCGGCCATGGACGGAAACCACACCCATGAATGTTGGATTCGTGTGGGATTTCTTGGATCGGCGGACCACGATCCCTGCAATTGCAGCCGTTGACGCGTGTGTGTCAACAGATTATGAGTCGCCTGCTCTGACCATTGAGCTACCGGCCCGGCCGGAGCGTAGGTCGTGCGGCATCAGGTCGTGCCGTCCCGCACGAACTCAGGTCGTGCCGTCCCGCACGATGGCCGCCACGACGCGGAGCATGAGGACCGTCCCGAGGAACAGACCGCCGGCACCCAGCAGCACGAGCAGTCGGGTGTCGCCGCCCAGGGTGGGCCCGACCTCCAGCCCCATGGCGAGCACCGACACGATCGCCAGCACGGCACCGACGAACGCCATGGTCGCCCGGTTCCACAGCGTCCGCTGGAGCCGGTCCTCGTCCTCGGCCTGCACCGTCCGGAACTGCAGCGACCCGCGGGACGCCAGCGCCAGCGTGCGGGCGACGTCGGCGGGGAGCCGCCGCAGGACCGGCAGCTCCTCCATCAGCGCCTGCTGGAGGAGCTCGTTGGGGTCGCCGCCCTGGTCGCCCGCGGCCTGCTGGGCCAGTTCCTTGCCGGCGGCGACGACCGAGAACCCCGGGCTCAGGACGCCGAGTGTGCCGTCCAGGGTGACCAGCGCCCGCATGAGCACGACGAGGTCGCCCGGGAGGGTGATGTCGAACTCGCCCAGGACGGGGATCAGGTCGGACAGGGCCCGGACGTCGACGCCGCCACCGGGGGTGACGTTGTCGGTGAGCAGTCGGGCGAGCGCCCGGTCGAGGCGGTCGCGGGACACGTGGGCGCCCACGTCGGCGACGCGTTCCACCCCATCACGCAGCATGCTCGCGTCGCGTCGTACGAGCGCCACCAGCATGTCGACGACCGCCTGCTCCTGGATCGAGTCGAGCCGACCGGTCGCACCGAAGTCGATCATCGCGAGCGTGTCGTCGTCGAGCACCATCACGTTGCCGGGGTGCGGGTCGGCGTGGAACACGCCTCGCTCCAGGATGTTCGTGATGTTCACCGACAGCAGCTGACGGGCCAGTCCCGAGCGATCGAGCGACCGGTCGGCGGGCACCTCCGACAGCGGCACCCCGTGGAGCCGCTCCTGGACGATCACCCGGCGGGTGCACAGGTCGCGGTGGACCGACGGGACCCGGATGGGCGAGTCGTCCCCGACGGCCATGTCGTGCATGAACCCGGTGGCGCTCGCCTCCTGGGTGAAGTCCAGTTCGGAGCGCAGGCTGCGTCCGAACTCCTCGGCGAGCTGCGAGACACGGAGGTCGCGACCGGTGACGGTCCGTCGCTCGGCGAGGCGGGCGAGCTGGCCGAGCGCCGCCAGGTCGCGCTCCATGGCGGCGTCGATCCCGGGTCGTTGGACCTTGACGACGACCTCGTCGCCGCTCGCGAGCACGGCGGTGTGGGTCTGGCCGATCGAGGCCGCCGCCAGCGGGTCCCAGTCGAACGACGCGAACACATCCTCCACCGGCCGGCCGAACTCGCCCTCGAGGACGATCCGGACCTGTTCCGCCGGGAACGGCGTCGACCGGCTCTGGAGCCGCCCAAGCTCCTCGCAGACGTCGGCGGGCAGCAGGTCGATCCGGGTCGCCGCGATCTGGCCCAACTTCACGAAGACCCCGCCCGCCTCCTCGAGCGCCTCACGGAGGCGGACCGCCGCCGGTGCCAGCTCGTCGTCACGGTCCCCGTGACCGCGGACCCGTCCGAGCAACTGGTGGCGGCGCAGGATCCCGATGAGCTCCCGGTAGCGATTGATCGGAGCGAGCTGCGCCCGCACGCCCGACAACGGCCGGGGCGCCTCGATCAGGCCGGCGCGGTCACCCCGGGCCAGGCTGCCGGGAGGTGCGAGCAGGTCGAGGCCGACGAGGAGCGCCATGGTCATCGGCACCGCCAGCAGCACCGTGAACAACGCCAGCGAGTCCTCACCCCAGTTCCAGTCCAGGAGTGCACCGGTGACCAGCAGGGCCACCACCCACCCGAGCACGCCGGCGACGACGGTCTGGAGCCAGCCACGACGGACCCCGAGGAGCCGGACACCGATCACGGTGGCCACGACCGCCACGACGAGGCCGATGCCGAGGGCGACCAGGTCGCGCAGGCCGGTACTGAGCGCCAGGAGTCCGGTCACCGTCGCAACCCCGGATCGGGGGCGTCGATGCCGATGCCGTCGGGCGGACCCTCGACCCCCGGGACCTCGACGCCGACGGCCAGGTTCCAGATCATGGCCAGGAGATGTCCGAGCGCCGCTCCACCCACGACGTCGAGCGGCAGGTGGGCCCCGACGTGCATCCGGGCGAAGCCGACCACGGGGGCGAGCACCCGGAGCAGGACCCCGGGCCCACCGGGCAGCGCCGGTGCGGCGACGCCGGCGGTGGCGAACGCCACGGTGGCGTGACCGGAGACGAACCCGAACCCGTCACGGGGGGTTCCCCAGCGGAGCACCACACCCGACAGCTCGTCGTCGGGCCGGCCCCGCCGCACCGATCGCTTCACGACGGACGCCAGGCGCCAGGCCGTGACCCCCACCACGACGGTGCCGAGCGCAGAGCGCCAGGAGCGATCACGCCGCCAGATGAGCGCACCGGTCACGAACGGCCCCCAGAGCGACCCCAGCTGCATGGGCAACCAGAGGGCCGCCTCGAGCCAGTTCGGCAGGCGGTTGGCAGCGGCGAACACCCGGCCCTCGGCCGCCGATGTCCCTCGGCGGGCCAACGCACCGGAGGCGACCAGCACGCCGGCGGCCAGCACCGCCTGGACCAGGTCCTCGCCCCGTCGTTCGACCGGTTCCGGCGGCGTGGCGAGCTGCAGGTCGACGGAGGTCATCGGTCGATCACCCTACCCACCGTCCGGCAGGGCGACCTGCGTCGTCACGCAGTCGAGACGACCGGCGGGTCAGTCGCCGACCGGGAGCGACCGGGCCCCGACCGGTGCGGCACCCACGGGGCCACGGTGGTCGAGCGACGCCCGATCGAGCAGTCCGCTCGCCGTGGCGCCGTCGACCGCACGGGAGAACAGGTGACCCTGGCCGTGCCGGCAGCCGAGGGCGAGCAGGGCCCGGCGCTGGTCCTCGGTCTCGACACCCTCGGCCACTGTCTCGATGCCCAGGGCATGGGCCAGGTCGAGCACGGCCCGGATGAGCGCCTGGCCCACGCCGTCCGTGACCGTGGCGACGAAGGACCGGTCGATCTTGAGCACGTCGATGGGGAACCGTTGCAGGTGCGACAGCGAGGAGTACCCGGTGCCGAAGTCGTCCATGGCCAGCCGCACGCCGAGCGCCTTCAGCTCCTCGAGCCGCCGCTGGGCCGTGGTCGGATCGAGGGTCAACGCGCTCTCGGTGATCTCGAGGGTGAGCCGCTCCGGCGGCAGGCCCGTCGACTGCAGGTGGGCCCGGACCCGGTCGGCGACCCCGAGGTCCTGGAGCTGGCGCGGCGCCAGGTTCACCGCCAGGGACGGGCGATCGACCCGTCCCGGCAGGCTCGGCCACGACGAGGCCTCCACGCACGCCCGACGAAGGACGTGGGCCCCGATCTCATCGATGAGGTCGGAGTTCTCGGCGATCGGGATGAACTCACCGGGTGCGACCAGGCCCTCGTCGGGGTGGTCCCAGCGAACGAGCGCCTCCATGGACTCGATCGACCCGGATGCCAGGTCGACGACCGGCTGGTAGTGGACGATCAGCTCACCCCGGGCGGCGGCGCCTCGCAGCTGCGAGTCGATCTCCAGCCGACGGAGGGCCGCCGTGTGGAGCTCGGGCCGGAACACGTCGGACCGGTTGCGGCCGGCGGCCTTCGCCGCGTACATGGCGGCGTCTGCGTTGCGGAGCACGTCATCCACCACGTCACCCGGGCCGGCGACGGCGATGCCCACGCTGGCGGTCGTGACGACGGTGCGCGATCCGACCGGGAGCGGTTCGGCGACGATCGACAGGATCCGGCGGGCGATCTCGGCGGCGTCGTCGGGGGAGCGGAGGTCCGTGACGAGGACGGCGAACTCGTCGCCCCCCATCCGGGCGACGGCGTCCAGGTTCCTCACGCACCCCCGCAGGCGTTCGGCGACACCGATCAGGAGTTCGTCACCGACGGGGTGCCCGAGGCTGTCGTTGATCGTCTTGAAGTCGTCGAGGTCCACGAACAGCACGGCGACCCGGGGGTCGGCGCCGCCGACGCGATCCAGGGCGCGTGCGAGACGTTCCCGGAACAACGACGTGTTGGCGAGCCCGGTCAGCGGGTCGTGGGACGCCTGGCGGGCGAGCTCCTGTTGGAGCATCCGGTGCGCCGTGATGTCACGGAAGCTCCACACCCGGCCGACGATGCTGCCGGCCAGTCGGCGCGGCCGTGAGTCGCGCTCCAGCACACGCCCGTCGGCGAACTCGACGACGTCGTGGGTCTCCACGTCCGGGTTGCGCTGCAACTCGATCACCCGGGCCAGGACCTCCTCCGGGTCGCGCAGGCGGCCGACGATGTGGCGGAGCGACCGGTGCTCGGCCGGCACGGCGTCGAACTCGGGTCCCAGGTTCCACATCTCGACGAACCGCTGGTTGCACAGGGTCACGTGACCGTCGCGGTCCAGGACGAGCACCCCCTCGGCGGTGGCGTCGAGCGTCGCCGAGAGCAGGGAGTTGGCGGAGTGGAGCTGGGCCTCGGCATCGACGCGGCGGGCCACGTCGTGGATCGTGAGCACCACGCCGTGGACGGTCGGATCCTCGAGCAGGTTGGAGGCGTGCAGCGCCACCGGGGACGAGGTGCCGTCGACGTGGAGCAGTTCGGCGTCGAGCACCTCGATCGCAGTGCCCGCGGCGAACGAGTCATCCAGCACGTCGACGGCGGACCGTGACGCCGGGGCGAGCAGGGAGGAGAACGCCACGCCCTCGAGCGCCTCGGGGTCCCAGCCGTAGGCGCGGGTGACGGCTGCGGTCGTGGCGACGACCCGCCAGTCGGCGTCGAGCAGGACCATGACGGCGGCGGCGTTCTGCAGCACCGACCGGAACAGGTTGTCGTCACCGTTGGCGATCTCCCAGCGACGTCGAGCGGTCAGGTCCCGCAGGGTCAGGGCCACCTGCTCGCCCAGGGACGCGCCGACCAGTTCGACGAGCCGCCATCCGTCGGCGGTGCGGACCCGCAGTTCGATGGGCGAGCCGGCGTCGCGTCCCTGGATCGACTCCATGCAGACCAGCGCCAGGCCGACGTCGTCGGGGTGCACCAGATCGAGCGCCGGGAAGCCGACCGAGTCCTCCAGGCGCCGGTCGAACATGCGCTCGGCCGCCCGGTTGCCCCAGACGACCTGCGCGTCGGCGTCGACCACGACGATCGGGTCCGGAAGCAGGGCGGCCAGGTCCCGGGAGACGTCGGTCGGTCCGGAGTTGTCCGCAGGCACGGAGCACCATCGACCCGGCCGGGGCCGACCTGAAGCATTCACCGCTCCCCCGGGTGGATCGGCCCGGCCGGCACCCCGGTACGCTCGCCCGGTGGCCCGGATCGCCTACACCATGTCCCGCTTCCCCAAGGTGAGCGAGACCTTCGTGGCCGACGAGATCGCAGCGGTCGAGCAGCGGGGCCTCGACGTCGAGATCCTGCCCCTCGTGCACCACCACGACCCGGTCACCCACCCCACGGCCGCCCGCCTCGAGGCCCGAGCCCGCTACGTGAGCCCGTGGAGTCCGGCGGCACTCGGCGCGCTCGCATGGTGGCTGGGGCGGCACCCGTCCCGGACGCTGCGTGCGGTGTGGACCGTCCTGGCCGGAACGGCCCGGTCACCGCAGTTCCTGGTCCGGACCATCGCGCTGCTCCCCCAAGCGGCGTGGTTCGCCCGCCACTGCCAGGACACCGGGGTCACCCACGTGCACGCCCACTTCGCCACCCACGCCACCACGAACGCGTGGATGATCCAGCGTCTCACGGGGATCCCGTACTCCTTCACCGCCCACGCCCACGACATCTACATCGACACGACGTTCCTCGACCGCAAGATCTGCGACAGCGCCGTCGCCGTGGTGATCTCCGAGTACGGACGGGAGCGGATGGTGGCGTGCGCGCCCGGTTGTGCGTCGAGGATCCAGGTCCTGCACCTGGGGGTGGACCTGACCGAGGCCACCGCCCGGCGGGAACGTCGGGCCGCCCGCCGTGTGGAACGGGACCGGGCCACCCAGTTGCTCTGCGTGGCTCGACTGGACGCCACGAAGGGCCACCCGACGCTGCTCGCCGCCGTCGATCGACTCGTCCGGGACGGTCGTGACATCGAGCTGACCCTGATCGGCGAGGGCGACGAGCGTTCGGCCATCGAGGCGCGGATCGCCGAGCTGGGGCTGGGTGACCGGGTGCGGCTGCTGGGCGCACGGACGCACGAGCAGGTCTTCGACGCCATGGAGGCGGCGGACGTCGTCGTCTCGGCGTCGGTGGAGTCGGCCGACGGCGATGCCGAGGGGATCCCGGTGACGCTCATGGAGGCCATGGCGATCGGCGTGCCCGTGGTCGCCACGCGCACCGCCGGCGTTCCGGAGCTCGTCACCGACGGCGAGAGCGGCGTCCTGGTCGACCAGCACGACGCCGCCGGGCTCGCAGCGGCGATCGCCGGCCTGCTCGACGAGCCCGACCGGGCCCGGCGCCTCGCCGAGGGAGCCGCCCGCCGGGTCGCCGAGTCCTTCGACCGGGACCGGGTCGTCGACCAGCTCGTCGAGCTGCTCGTCCCCGGACTCGGGACCGGGAAGCACGCGCGGGTACCCTGACCCTGCAGGTCGGGCGGCGGCCCGGACTGCAGATTCGTGAGCGAGGGGAAGCATGCGCAGGAATCTTCGGACGCGGGCTGTGCTGGCGGCCGGCCTGGTCGCCGCGGCGTTGCTGGTGTCGGGTTGCCGGTCCGGTCAGGTGACCTACGTCGTGGACGGGGACACCCTCGACGTGGACGGGATCACCGTCCGGGTGCAGGGCATCGACACCCCCGAGCGCGGGCAGTGCGGCTACAGCGAGGCCAAGAACCGGGTGGCGCAGCTGGTCTCGGGCCGGAAGGTGCTGGTCGCCAACGGGGGCGGGGACACCGTCGACCGGTACGGGCGGGAGATCGCCTACGTGCTGTGGGACGGCCAGGACCTGGGGACCGTCCTGATCGGCGAGGGACTCGCCAAGGCCCGCTACGACGACCTGGACGGCTACGACCGCCACAACCTGCAGGACCGCTACCGGTCACTGGACGCGGCCACGCCCAACCGCTGCGGCTGAGGCGACCCACGAGTTGGCTCCGGGGGTGGGGCTCGAACCCACGACCCGCTGATTATCAGTCAGCTGCTCTGCCAGCTGAGCTACCCCGGATGGCGCTCCCCGAGGGGAGCGTGGGCAGACTAGCGGGCCGACGCAGGGCACCCAACACGAGCTGGGCGGCGACGGACGGGCCCACTTCAGTCCGTGCGCAGGTAGTCCTCGAGCTTCTGCCGGCGCTGCGGGTGACGGAGCTTCGCCAGCGTCTTCGACTCGATCTGACGGATCCGCTCTCGGGTCACGCCGAACTGCCGGCCGACCTCCTCGAGCGTCTGGGGGTGGGCGCCGTCCAGGCCGAAGCGCATCCGGACCACCTCCTTCTCGCGGTCCGACAGATCGTCGAGCGCCGACATGATCTGCTCCGACAGCGAGTTGGCGGTCGCCACGTCGGCGGGAGCGATCGCCTGCTGGTCCTCGATGAAGTCGCTGAGCGAGCTGTCGTCCTCGTCGCCGACGGGCTGGTCGAGCGACAGCGTCTCCTGGGAGATCCGCAGGATCTCCCGGACCCGGTGCGGCTGCAGCTCGGTCTTGCGTGCGAGCTCCTCGATGGTCGGCTCCCGCTCGAGCTCCTGGGTGAGCTGGCGGTGCATCCGCTGGACCTTGTTCATGGACTCGACCATGTGGACCGGGAT
>SXGQ01175800.1_pt1 | contig 16947 bp, 29 predicted proteins | sample 3178371 | NCBI WGS metagenome assembly SXGQ01 (sample SAMN11356859, study PRJNA531348) | freshwater metagenome | isolation source: freshwater sample F1-20 | place: China: Fuxian Lake, Yuxi | collected 2017-12-25
CCACCCAGCTTCCTTAGCAGTGGTAGCCTGTTCCTTAAATGCTTCTTTAATCGTATCCATCTGCGAAATGGAGTAGTCAACATACTTCTCCTCCATCTTGAACTCGCCGCGAAGCTTTTCCAAGTCAGTCTGGAGTTGAAACATAGACAGCTCATGCTGGCGTTCGTTCTTTTTGTCCAAGAACTTCAGGATCTCCGGCGCAAGCCTAAATAAACCACCGAAGATGGAACCTAAAAGACCACCGCCGAGAAGTTCAAACATTACTTCTTCCCCATCTTTTCACGCTCTTCAAGCAGTCTGACTTTGACCTGAAGTTCGTTGATATGGTGCATCAACTGCTCTTTTTGCAAGGCTCTGCGCTCGGCGCTAATTGGCGAATCTGTTGGCACACCTTCCTTAGTAATCAAAGCAGGCATTTGCCCTTCAATTTTAGTTAGGCGTTCTGAAAAAGAATTGACCTGCCCAAGTAGCCATGCCAATGACATGACAACAATGGGTATAACTGCTTTAAGGGCGTCACTCCAGTTCATGGCTCAACAGGCCACTGTATTTGCCAAGGAAAACCTGCTTGGGAAGGTATGTCTCTTAAAGCTTGACGGTATGTTGCCCATGCAGCTTTGTCTACGGGTGCGTCGGCAATTTGTGTCCAATCAGAATCTTTAAGTTTTTGATCGCGCTGTTCACGTACCGACTTAGCTTGCTCGGCATCTTTCATAGCCTTGTACGCAGCTTCTTGTTCAGCAGCCGTAGCGTCTTCGTTATCGGTAAAGACAGGGCCAAGGATGTACTTGGTGTACCACTTACCATCGAATTGCTCAACCCCTTGTCGCATGGAGTATTGGTAGTGGTTTGTCGGCGTAGCCTGTGGGCCTTCAAATACAACGTCAGCACCAAGTGCTTCTAACACTTCATCTGTTGTGCGGTCCCATGACGGACCGTTGTTCTCTTTTGCCCAGCGGCGAAGCTCATCTTCAAGCATCGTCTGGCCGGTTGCGCGTAGTCTGATTTCCATAATTAACCTCAGGCGATAGCCAAGTTATTGCCGTAACTAAACCCAAACTTATGGTTTTTAGCACGCCACTCAACAGTTGATTTTTTAATCCCTAAAAAACTTGCAGCTAACTTTGCAGTAGCAAAAAATCCATCAGGCGTAGTTACACCAATTGCTTTGTAATGCTTTTCCCCGCCAATTGCTGCACTTAACTTTGCTTTTGCCTCTGGTCTATGCATCGGGTTCTTTTGACCAGAAAACCAAGGTTTCGGTTTACCTTTTAAAGCAACAGATTTCTTTGCTTTTGTTAAATCACTATCCGGTTTGCCAATGTTCCCGTCATGCACGTTAATTTTACCCAAACCAATAAACACATTTTTGACTTCGTAGCACCCTTGGTCACCTACGCGACACATACAGTATCTGTCTGCACCGCGACCACGCTGATCCCACTTATCAGAATCAACCCATATTTGTTTCCACTCATCAAACGTCAGCTTGAATTCAATACCACGAGTTTTGGCATTTGATTTGTGCTGCATATATGCTTTTCTGTAAGGATCTTTTGTCATGGTCAACTGATGGCAAGAAAAATATAGGTACCACCGTTTGCATTTAACCCAGCAGGAGCAGCGGCTGTGACTTGGAACCCAACGCTGGTGGTATCGACGTAATTGGTGCCGGTGACTTCAGCAGCGGTCGAATTTAAGAACAAGTAGGGATCATTGCCGCTGCTAATGCCCCGTGCGCTGTCATAGACATACCAATCACCCGTTGCGTCTGTTCTCTTTATAAGGACGAACCTTGCGCCGCCAGTAAATCCGCAGTTGATGGTCTGCAACGCACCTGTGCCGGTGTATGACCCAACCTTGCTTACACCCGCGCAGGTAGCGAAGAGGTAGGCGACATAGGTGGCGCCGCTGCTGTTCATGTTATTCGGCGTAGAACTTGGCGAAACGTAGAACAAGGACGAAGTTGCAGGAATAGAGCCTGCCCCGCCGAACCCGCCGAAGGACACTGCCGCATTACTATTAAGGCTCACCGCCCCGCTAGCGTAAGTCACTGCCCAAACACGCCAATCCTCAGTAGAAAGGGAACGTGATTTGACGATCACCATTTCCGGCACAACGCCGAGATTATGATTAAATGCCCCGGGCGTCGTACCGGTACCCGTGTAGCACACCACATCGAAGAAGCCGGGGGCGCGGCGGAAGTTCCACCAAATAGCTCCAGAGGAAGACCATGCCACATCGTTTACGCCCACGTTAGATTGGAAATTCCAACCGCCTGAATAGGTCTGCTCGGCGTTGGTTGTTGCTGTTTCCAAATAGGCGCTATTACCACGCAGTCGATCTAAGTCATAAATTTGGTTTGCTGAAGCAAGACTTGCGCGCATCCAGCTCATATCGACTGGAAAGTTTGTTGTAATAAGTGTAGGTGAAGCAGATGCCTGAACAACAGGCGCAAACACACTCGTCCCGCTCGTCGGCACTTTCATCGGGCCACGGCGTATGGCGATGTAGATGATGGTGCTTCCACTTTCGTTAATTTGCGAGTTAGCACTAGTAACATTAAATCCAGTGGCTGTTGGAGCAAGCCAATCAAGTGCGCCAGATTCGGCGTTAGATGTGTTTGCTTGTAGAGATAAATCGCCAGCGCCAACTGGCAAACCCCTCATGTTGTCAAAGATATTCCAGTTAAATCCAGCAGTTGTTGCATTCTTTGTCAGAATCCACTGAGGTTCATATCCAAGCGTCACCACGGGGCCAGTAATTGAACCGTTACCCGTATAACTCCCACACGAAATCACATTGTCTGTACCAGTCAGACCAAAGCCACCAGCGTTGTGGGCGAACAGGTAGGCGACGTAGGTGCCGCCGCTGGCGTTAACAGTCGTGTCAGTACCTAAGCTAAAAACAGTGCTGGTTGGCGTTGTGCTATTCCAGCGAGTTGCGCCTGTTGCTTTAGCAGCCGTGTCATTCAATACCATGTACTCAGTATTGGCCAAGCTGCGGTGATATACCTGCCAATCAGCAGTAGTGTCCGTCCGCTTGACGATGATGCATCCTGGAACGCTGTCAAGGTTGTGGGAGATGGTTCTATTGCTTCCATTCCCCGTATACGTCACCACATCAAAGAACTTTGGCTGCTTGCGGAAGGTCCATGAGCAGTAAGTGTCAGCATTCTGATTATTTTGAGAGGAATTGCCTAGCGAATACCCATTGCTATTAAACGCCGTAACTGTCGAGCCGTATGTAGTTTGCGCGTCGGTACTGTTGGAAAATATAACTTGATTAGTGCCACGGCTGGTGTCGGTAAATACATTTCCATATGTCGTGCTTCGTGCCTTCGTCCAAACAAGACCACCCTTACCAGCCAGATCAATGCCGTTGGTGATCGTTTGTGTGGAGCCGTTGCCGGTGTAGAGGTACGTGCTGAACACGTCCTCGATGTAATTCACAGGGCCAGATGACCCAGCACCAGCCCCGCCGAACCCCTGAGCAGACGCAGCACCTTTGGTTTCAAGTAACGGCATCGTAGTCTCTTAAGCAAACTTTGTTTGTGAAGCAAACACCGTGAACGTAGCAGATCCTGTCTTTACTATTGTGTAAACATACGAATCAATAGAACTTGCGTTACCTGCTGACCACGCCGTACCGCCTTGATATTTAGGAGTGACTGAGGAGCCGTCAACTTTTACCGCTGAGTTGTAATAAGCCGTCGAGCCTTGGGTCACAAGAAACGCAACTGTGATGGACTCGCCTGTAGACATCAACGTATCTAAACTCGTGCCGCTGGAACCACGAAAGTTTACTGTCCAATTGGTCGAAGCGTTGCTGGTGTAGTAAAGAACAGATTGCGTTGTTACGTCGTAGTCAATTGTTCCCGTCGCAGCCGTGGCAGAAACAGTTGCAACTTCTTTGGCATTAGTTAGCTTAGTAGCCGCTACGCTGGTTGAGCCGCTGAAAGTTTGAAGTGCGGTAAAAGTTTGAGCAGTGCCAAGAACAGCTATGGTGTCTGTAACCGCAGGAGCCGTAAGCGTCGCATTAGATGCGATGCTATCTGGAGCTTTAATAGCTACATAATTACTACCATTATCCGTATCTTCTGGTAAACGTATTTCTGCGCCTGCCGTGGCGTTGCCTACAACAGCAAGAGGGGTGGCTAGAGACGTTGTAACCCCAACTGAAACAAAATCCGATCCATTCCATGCACATAAAACAGTAGTTCCATTTGCAATCGTCACACCTGTCGTTGGCGAAGTCGGCCCCCCGCGTAAAACAACACTTTGGCTACCAGTTGTTGCATTGATAACAACATACAATTTACTTTGTTTTGGCGCGTTTATGTTCCGAGTAACAGTTCGTGACCCAGTACAGTTAAGCACCATGTACTGTGCAGTAGTTGAACCAATATTAGTTACGGTATCTGTTCCCGCAGTATTACTTAAATTTACATCTGCGTCTGTTGTTAAAGACAATGACCCAGCTATGGCAATATCAAGATACTGAGTTAATCCGTTATTAGTAACATTACCCCATGCGCCAGATTCAGTACCTGTCGTAATTATGGGTAAAGATAAAAGCGTTGTTGGTGAATAAGCCATGCTTTACTCCGTTTCTACAAGATCCCACTGGGCATCTTGATAATTGCCAATTTTATTCCACTGAGCATCTTGATAATTACCAATTTTATTCCAATCAGCGTCTTGGTAGTTGTTTATTAAGCTCCAGTATAAAGACCCAAAAGAATTTACTTGCCCCCGTGCCTGCACACCAGTTAAAGGTACTGTGCGTTCCCCAACAGTTACCGACCCAACCGCACCAGAAGCTGAAACCCCAGAAAGCCCTTGACCACCTAACAACTCGCCAACATTACCCGATGCTACAACACCAGATAACTCAACCGTTATTGTCGGTCCAACCGCACCTACTTGTCCAGCACTGCTAACTGCTGTAAGTGATGTTGAGCCAGCAAAAACGCTTCCTACAGACCCAGAACCATCTACCCCAGTAATAGCTACATACTGTTCAAAAGATGCGCTTACATTTCCTACTGCCCCGGAAGCTTGAACACCTGTTAACGCTATCTGCCTCTCGGCTACTGATACAGAACCAACATCCCCTGCTGCGGCTACACCTGTAAGATTCTGGCTAAGTCCCGGAGTTACTACCCCAACTGACCCAACTGCATTTACACCCGTCAAACTTACGTTTACTTCTGGGCTTACCGACCCCACTGACCCAGAAGCTTCTACGCCTGTTATCGCAGTTATCTGCCCAGACGATACAGTTACCGTACCTACCGCACCAGAAGCCTCTACCCCCGTTAACGCCTGTGTATTAGTAAGTGTTAGAGTACCTACCGCACCGGAGGCTTCAACTCCTGTTAACGCTATCTGCCTCTCGGCTAACGATACAGAACCAACATTACCGGATGCTGCTACACCTGAAATTTCTACCGCAGGTGTAATATTTACATCAAGGGTTCCTACTTCGCCCGATGCAGTTACACCCGTTAAAGCTATAGTGTTAGTTGCAGTTACATCGCCTACACTACCTGATGCAGTTATACCTGTTAGACCAACTGTACTTGTTTGAGTTACGCTTCCTACCGCACCTGTGGCAGCAACTCCTGTTAACTCTACCGTACTTGTTTTGGCTACATCACCTACCGCACCTGTAGCAGCTACGCCAGTAAGTGCAACCTCGGTAATACCGCTATACCCCCAAGTACCAGAACCCCAAGGACCGAACCCCCAGCCTTCGGTAATAGGCGCTCCTCCACTTTCACCTGTGGCTCCAAACGCTGCGCCGCCAAATGCTGAGAAACCGAACACATTGTTGCCTTATAGCTGTGTAGTCGTGAGGTTAGAAAATTGATCTGTCGCAAACGATTGTATCGGCTGCTCTGCTTGTGTGTCAGTTGGTATAGCCAACTCCACCCAGCCTTCGTTCAAGAAATACGCCCACTGATAACCCTCACGGTTTGCCGGTGCTGGGTCTCTAATAATCCACTGCGGTGCTACCCAAATCACTTCCTTGCCTTCAGGAGCCTCTGGCTTATCCGGTGCTGGTTGCCAGCCTTCCGTACCATCTGTGGTTTCGTAAGGTATTGATCCGTTCTTTGTCCAAAGCATAGTCAGTCCTTATTGAACGGGGAAGGCTGCGGTTGGAGGGGTGAAGTTGGCTGTGTAGCGAGCGTACCTACTTATTCTTATATCTTGTAGATAGCCTGTATATCCATTTCCGTTAGTGTCTGCCCCTATGTACACTGGCGACGTGTTTGTTGCCATTGTCGTCCAAGTAACGCTTGTTGCGTCAGCAGTGCCGTCAAAATAAATCTTGACGTTGTTTGAACCAGATCCAGATCTTACAATCGCAACATGTGTCCATACGTTGTTTGAGATTGTTCCTGTCGGAGTTAATGCTGTTTGACCAGAACATTCAACTACGATTTTATTTGACGTATTAGCAAATATATTTGGTATACCCGCAACAGCATTTGAAGTTCGTTTTGTAATGAGTGTCTGTGTAGCATTTACTGTGCGATACATCCAAAACTCAATAGTCCAGTTAGAAGACGTGAAGTCAAATAACCTAGAATCAGGCACCGCCAAATAGTCCCCCGTCCCATCAAAGTACATTGATGTTGGAGACCATTTGCTTTGTGTCGTACTAGCCTGAGCATTCCCAACCGTCTCCAACACATTCTTTGCAGTGGCATCGTAGATACCGGCGTTGGTGAAGTTGAGTAGTAGGGATGTGTTGGTTATAGCGGTGAGTGGTGCAGTTGGAGGGGTAAAGTTGGATGTGTAGACGGCAGTGCCTTTAACAACCCTAAAATCAGAAACATATCCAGTCATTAAATACGAAGTCGAATAGTACCCTCCTACTGCAACATAAAGACCTGTGTAGTTAGTATTGTCAGTAATCGACCCAGACGATCCAATGCTTGTTACTAAAGACCCATTTGCGTAAAGTTTTGTCACATTACTACTACGAACAATAGCAAAATGAGTCCACGAATTATATGGCAAAGTGTTATTAGGGGCTTGGTAAGATGCGCCGTTAGCATAAATCGAAACTGAATTATTGGTAAAAATATTCATCGCTAACGAATTTGCTTGGCTTGGTTTTAATCCACCAGCAGTATCCGATAGTTGAAAAATTCCATTGTTTGTTCCTGAGTTTATGTACACCCAATATTCAATCGTAAAATCGCCTGTACCAAAACTAAAAGCAGAGCTAGATGGTGTAGTACTTAAATAATCCCCCGTACCATCGAAATACCCAGACCCGCCAACCGTTGAAGCCGACCATGCGCTTGTGGGGTTGAATGGGGAGAAGGGGACTACGGTAGGTGTGCCAGCTCCTACAGTAATAGAAAGTGGACTTGCGCTTGTATCAAGAAACCGATTTGACTGACACGTTAAAAGGCCGACCGTACCCGTTAAAGCAACAGCAGAACCGCCAACAACCCACCCAGTCGTAGATGTTGTTAGGGGCGACGTTGGTGGGGTAAATGTGGATGTTGCAACCGCTTGTCCAGTGATGATACGGAAATTGCTTATGTATCCGTTCATCATAATGTTGTTATTACCGTCAGCAGCGCCGCCTATCGCCATGACTTCGGTTGAATTAAATACGGTCCCAGTAACAGCGCCAGAAGTCAGCAACGCCCCATCACGAAAAATGTAAACAGTATTACCGCTGCGAACGAACGCAAGGTGATACCAAGTATTAAGACTGTTAGTGGTAGACGCTGTGATAGTTGTATACGCGCCTGTTGCAGAGCCACTTACGTTTAAGGCTATTACAACAGATGTAGCGTCCATGTAGGCTCGCATTTCTTTGCCTACTGCAAACCTACCTTTTTCAAACAACAAATTATCGTCTACGTCCCATGCGGTGTTATATACCAAACACTCAATAGTAAAATCAGACGATCCAACATAATATTTTGCGTCATCCGGCACAGACAATCGGTCATCTGTACCATCAAAATAGTTTGACCACCCCGTCTGACTGAACGGTGAGAACGTACCCTGTGTAGGTGCATTTGGCCCTGTCGCTGGGTTGCGGGTGATGGTGAAGTTATTGGTAGAGCTGTCTTGAAACGTATTATTCTGCTGACCATTTGTTGCTGTTGTCGATAACAGCAGCGTGGTGAGGTTGAAGTAGGGGTCGGCGTTAGATCCAACAGTTAAAGTTCCTAATGCACCAGTGCCAGCAACACCCGTTACAGCTTGTGATTTATTTACAGGCCAAAATCCAAGAGCTATTGCTCTGGCTACCTCATTAGGAGTAAAGACACCCCTAAACGTCGTTGCCGTTGGCAAGTTATTGGAACCAAGAACTCCACCATTAACACCTAATGCAACAGGCATTTATGACAAGTCCTCATAAGAACACACCGCCTCTAAAGTGCTATTAGAAGCAGCGGTTAACCGTAAACTATCGTTTTCTTCTAAATACAACTGAGTTTCAGTCTTGCCAATAATGACCAATGAAGAGTTAGCCGGAACAGTTGCCTGATAAATTAAATCAAACGCCGTTGTAGCATTTTTGTATACATCAACCGTTACTGTTGCCGTAGATCCTGTGATATTTGCGACAACTAATGTGTTGATCTTCAGGCACTTACCAGAAGCAGCAGCGTTACTTACAATTGCTGTGGCCGAAGTTGTTACCGCTAGCCCAGCCGTCTTTCCTGTGGCAGTCGTCAAATTAAGTAGATTCGGCGCAGCCATAGCTAGCCCCCAAAGATTATCGTTGTGCCATACGCTTTAGCGTTAAAAGTGGTTCTGCTTGCCGGTAGCGTTACAAATACGTTTTTAGTTCCGGCACTAAAATTAACTAGGCTTCCTGAATTACTGGAAGACAGCACCGTATCTCGTGACAAAGTTGTACCAGAAGACGTATAAGTTCCAACCCCAACTTCCCAGTTAGAACCTGACTGGTCAGCTATCGTATAAAAAGTCGTGTTACCGTTTCCTACAGCGGCAAACGATTGAAACCCTGTAACCGCACCAGCAAGTGTTACCGTGCCGGTGCCTGTGGTTGTTGTAGTTTCCTGTACACGATCAGCAATTACAAAAGCCACGATTATGTCGTCGCAAGTCTAAGTAAAGCGTTAGTCGTGTTGTTTGTAGGCATCGTCAGCGTGAACGTACCAGCCGTAATCGTCTGTGAACCAAACGTATGAACACTAACAGAAGGACGATTACCAGAACTTCCTTGAGAATTATTAAAAATTAACACTGCATCAAAAGCTGTAGAAAGCGTAACGCTGGTGTACGAAATTGACGCTGTAGGGGTAGTAAACGCTACCCCTGCCGTAGAAGAAGAGTTGGTTGCCGTTGGAGCATTCCAACCAGATATCGCCACCCCACCCGGTGTGTATCCTGTCCCTGAAACCTCCCCACTCATTGCTACCGAACCAACAGTTCCTGTATAAGCCGTTGTGCTTGCATTAATTGTCGCTGATGCTAGAAACAACGCTGCTTGAAATGAATCTGCCGCAGTAGATCCTCTTGTTACGCCAGTACCAAAGTTATGAGTGCCAGTTAATAACTGCCCCATAAATGAAGTACACATAGATTGGGTATTAGCCATGATATTTCCTTAAAAAGTTGCAACTTCCGCACCTGCAAATGCAGGCATTTGTTTCAAAGTAACGTGGGCAGAACGATGAACTAACTCACCATCATGCCAATACTCTACCCATGTCGTGTACTCATTGTCATTATCAAGGCTTCCTTCCCGCTTTTCGAGCAAGGATTCATCCATATCGCCTTTGGTTGTAAAAACTGTTGCCATGCTAGTCCATCCTTATCAAAGCATTTGTTGCTGAATTGGTAGGCATCGTAATTGTAAACTTTGTTGTTGTTGTTTTATCTGACCCAAAATCTAAAACAGCAATAGATCGATCTGCTTTGCTGCTGTTGTAAATTAAAGCACACCGCGCGGTAAATGAAGCAGGATCCCAAATCACGTTGTCAAAGTCTACATACGCAACGGTTCCAGAAGAACTAACCGTTGCGCCAGTCAAAACCTTCCCGCCTAAGCTATAACCAGTTCCTGATACTTCGTTGGCTGTCGTATATACCGTCGTGGCTTGGTTCAGGTCAGCGTTGGCCGTATACAAAGCAATCTTTAAAGTATCCGTTAGAAGATCGTGAATGCCTTCATACAGTTCAACTTTAAAACTAGTTGTTTGTCCTTGGACAATACTCATGACACCTGAACCCTAACCTGTCCATCGCGGTAAGCATCCATTCTCTGTTTGCCGTCACCCAAATTCTTCAATAATGCAATTGACTGAACATATCGGTCTTTTGCTACTGCCATCAAATCTTGTTCAAGCTTTAGGAATGTTGACCCCTCGTATAAAGTAGCGTTCAACAATACCGAGTCAAAATTCTCTCCTAGCCAAGACGTGTTCGCATCAACTATTGACTCTGGGTAGTAGAAGTAATGTAGTTCTACTCCATAGATTGCGTCAGGTGTTGGGCCAAGAATAAAACTCAAATTGTTTGAAATAACGCCGCCATTTACAGTAGGACCAAAAATTGCATAATGCTTAGGTCTTCCCAAACCTGTGCCAAGTGTCTTGGGGTAGGCTTCTCTAATAAAGTTCACATCTTTGTTAAGCAAATAATGGTATTCATTGTTTGCGTCAATGATGGCTAAAGAATAAGCAGATAAAAAATCTGAAGGCGCACTTAAGTATTGATTGCTTGCTTCAGTAACGCCCGTCATGTTTTTTCTGAAGTACGAAACTTGTACAGTATTGTAGATACGTTGTTCCGCTTGGCGGATCATCGTATTGATGTCCGCCGTCGTAAACGTGGTTTCAAGATAATCTTGAACCGCTGTAACAAGTTCCGTATATGTCACGCCATTGGCCCTCTAGCCATTACACCTTTAGTTGCTGCGCCAGTGCCACGGATTTTTATACCCGTCGTTTTAATGTCTTTCTCAGGATAGCCTGCTGTATGAACAACCGGCACTGGTTTTGGTTGTTTGAGTACCTTTACATTTTTCATTTCATGCCTCGATATTTAAAAGAAGATTTCTTTTGATTAGCAACTTTTGCCAGATTGCGTCCCATCTTAAGCATGTCAGCATTAGTCTTTCCGCCTTTTGCTAACTTAGTCATAGGCTTGCCTGGATGCAAAGCCTTTTCATGTTTATGAACCGCAGTTTTTGCATCCATGATGCACTCCTATGTTAAAGATATCGTTACTGTACCAACAGCCGTGGCTGCGGCCAAGTAGTTTGGTGTTAATGGATCATCAAAAGCAGAAGCACCGCCTACTGGATTCCACCCCCACTGTATATCTCGAGATCCGCCCGTAGGAAAACCGCCTGACGAATTAGGTAGCAACTCCAAACCATTGACTCCAGCCGTGACATAAGTCGTATCTTTTCGTGGATTTCGTACGGCCTGCGGGTCATCCACAGGAAACATACCTAATAGCAATTGAGGTTGGTCGGGGTCAAAGCACTCATTACAAACCAGTAAGTTATAACGCTTGGTTTTTATGACTTCTGTTCTTAGCTTCTTTAATTTAAATTGCTGACCACACCTATCGCACATAGCGATAGAGTTTTTACCAGATGCATATCGATTACCCATAACCGCCTCCAGATCCTATGAACTGTTGGCGTGGGACAAATCGGATAGCAGCCTTCTCTCGGTCTTCGCCTGCTGCTAAGTTAAATTGCTCTTCATAAGCCATCTTCAGCATATCAACTCGAGAGACAAGTTCTGGCTGCTTCATAGCAATGTAGTACGCAAGCCCAGCAACTAGACATGGAAGGAAACGGAAGTTCATATCCGCAGTTTGTATACCTGCTCCTGCGTCTTGTACTCTTCTCATTCTCCAGTAGACAAATTGATAGGTCGTACTGTTGTCTGGCGTAGGCCAGACCGTTACCGCCGGAAGATTGGGGTTATAAATTGTCGCCCCTGATGTGTGGCCTGCCGCTGTAGTGCCATTCTGTCCACGGACAACACCGCCCAACGAATTACCATCTAACCATTGATAGAGAATGTCTTCGCTATCTATCCGAATAAATCCCGTACTAGGAAGGCTAGCAGTGGAGCTAAGTGTGATTGTCGTTGTCGTTGAATTTATCGTCGAAGACAACGTGGCGTTTGCAGGTGATACTTGGCCTGATAGCCTTTGAATCCAAACTTGGATGGGCCTAGCTTGCTGTAGTTTGTTTGGAATCGTAGCGTAAGTCGAAACGCTAATACGTGTAATCGTTAGATCTGCTTGCGTAGACGATACATTCTGGCCGGTACGAATGACGTGTTCTAACAAATCAATCGTATCTACAGGCAAAGCATATGTATTCACACCAGCCGTCAGGGTGATAGTCCCCTGATCAATGGTCCACATGTTGATGCCACGGTTTTGCCACTCAATTGTCATCAGATTCATAGAACGTCGAGCGGTACGTAAATCGTATCCAGACCGCATCTCGCGGCCAGCACGCTCCCATGCTTCTTCAGCAATCTCAGTGAACTCTGGCGAAAACCCAGTTGAACCGCTAGTTGGCATGTTTGGCTTCCAGTTCTCTCAAGTCCATGGCAACGTCTGCAACGCCATGCCAATCTTCAAGCGCTATCATGACTTGCAAATACTCTTTGAGTATTTCTTTTTGCACTTGCCAGTCTTTATAGTCTTTCATCTAAATCTCGCAGTCTTTGCGGCAATTTTTGCCGGTTGCTTAACAAACTGTTTTCCTGCGCTTTTTCCAATTCGCTTTGCTCTTGTAGTCGCAGCATACTCTGAAGGTGTAAGAGACTTAATTGCCGCCTCCGGGAGATATCGTTCGCCAGTTGCTTTTGGACCCTGTGTGCTAGGTTTGCCACTCCGTGTCCCCCACTTTTGATCTGTCCAATCCTTCAGACTTTTCTGCGGTGCTTTCACTTTATCTTCTTTAAAGTCTGCGCCAGTCTTGCTCGTTGACCCATCTTACCTGGCGCTTTTGCTGCTTTAGCTAACTTACCTGCGGGAATTGGTTTGTCACCTTTGACACCTAATGACTTACGTAACGCACCAGGCTTCTTGATGGCTTCTTGAATCCACTTACCACCCTTAAATCCAGGGACACCTCGACCTTTTAATACATCGGCTCGAGTTACTTTTCCGTCGTCGTTCAGATCAGGAAAGTCTTTAGTCACGATAACCCCCGCCTTTTTGCTTGTACTTCATAGCAAGCATCTGTGCTTTGCGAGCTGACCACTGCCCCGGCGATCCACCTTTGCCGCCAGCTTTAATGCTGTTGAACAATGCTTTACGCATACCCGGTTTAGTGTAGTTTCCTGCTTCATTGACACGAGACTCACCGCCTTCTGCAAAGGCCATAAAGTCCGTATCGTCCCGACGCTTCTTACGCCGAGCCGTAGGCATTTTTGAGGGCATGATAGCCCCCATGCCACGCGAAGCCATCATCTCAGCACTTTCCGCCGTAGTTCATTTTCTTAACTTTACCGCCATCTTTCATGTTGGTAGAACCTTTCATGGTTACTTCCATGCCACGAGTCTTACCTTTCTTGGCAATGCCATCAGCAGCCTTATGACCAGCAGCTAGACCGCCAGCAGCATAAGCCTTACCGCCGTGCTTCATGCCTTTCATTTCTGCCATCTCATGTTTAATCATGGACTTTGGCGCACCTTTGGTTTTCATAAAGCCAATTTCTTTTTTGACCATTGCTTTAGATTCTTTCACTTCACCACCATCCTTTTTAGTGAACTCTTTACCTACCGATATTGGAACACCAACCTTCTTTGCAAACGATGGACTATGCGCCACCGCTTGCATAAAACGTTTCTGTTTTTCAGAAACAGGTGGCATTACATTTTTACCATCGTGCCACGAGTGCGTCCTTTCTTGACGCATCCGTCGGCAGCTTTAACATAACCACCATTCTTAGCAGTTGCCACTTCTACTTCCAATTCTGCTTTCTTAACAGGCTTGGGCTTTGGTTTTGGCATGGGCTTCTTGGGCGCAAGACGTGGATCGTATTCGGACGATGCCATATCTGGTGGGCTGGGTACATTATTTGTCACTGACATGATCATCCTTTCTTAGCGAGGGCATCAATTTTTGCTTCAAGCCGTTCAAAGCCTGAGTCAAATCGTTCCATAATTTTTTCAAGATCCGCACGAACTTCTGCACGAGTGATGTGATCACGGGCAATTTCCTCCCGAGTTCTATTAAGCAGAATCTGAATGCGCTTCTGCTCGTCGTGATTCATCTTAATCATAAACATAACCAAGGCAACGAAAAACGACGTTACTAAATTCCAAACAATGACTCCAGTGTCCATTTAGCATTTCCATCTACGTCGAGCCTGCCGTATACGGCTATTTGGGTCTTTGGCTGCTTCAGGGAATTGCTTCATCTGACCGGCTGACCTAGCGCAAAAAGACTTCCTTCGTGCCGCATCTTTCGGGCCAGGATTGTCACTGGTCACAGCCGTCTTGAGTTTGCTGCCGGGATTGGCCTTGCGATAAGCTGCAACGCCTTTCTCCGTCATTCCTGCGCCTTGTTTGGTAGGACGGAAATTGCCAGACTTTACAGACGTTGCAATACCCATTCCTTTCTTAGCCATTGCTTACCCGCAGATTAGTGTCACTGCCGTGACATTGGTAGGCGTAACAGTGGCAAAGTCATCATTACTGAATGCAGTACGAATACCTTCAGCCGCCATGTATAAGCTATTGACCTGCGTAGCAGAAGCTGGCGTATCTATTTCCAACAGGATTTGCGAGTCACTATTTCTTGTGACAATCACTGTCCCTGCTGAAGCACCCGCTAAGTAATACAGACCTTTAATTCGTGTGGCCGGTAATGCCAACGCACCACCATACCCAACCGTAATAGCCCCGGTCGTAGCAGCGCTTACCGTGATAGATGAAATTTGTGCAAAGTAGTTTGTGCTGTAAACCGTTGTCGCATTAGGACCGGTTACAACTTCAGTCACACTTGCGCCTGCAACAGACCTGCCAACAATCGTAAAAGTCTTGCCTGACTCATCAGACCCACCTGTAATCGATACTTTATAGCCGTATCCATTAATTCCCGGCTGAGTCTTTAACAGGGTTAAAGCTCCAGCGCCAGAAGGTGTAACTGAGGCCACATAAAAATTAGCACTAGACCTAATCTTTACCGACCATACATCATATTGCATCCCCATGATGCACTCCTAATTAGGCTGCGGTCGTGATAGCAGTCCAGGTTGTAGCACCGTCCGTATTGATGTAGGCGCGAGTACTGGTCGAAGACCCATCAGTGCGGAGATACAACGACCCTTGAGCTGCCGATACCGTCGGCGCACCAGAACCTACGTAAATGCCAAGGTTAGCGGTGGAAGACATTAAGAACGCTGCCATACCGCCAGCGGCAGGAGCAGTACCGCTATCAGCCGTTACATTACCCGTGGCAGAAAGCGAAGCGACAGTAGTTGCAGCGCCAAACGTAGCGTCAACAGTGACAGCGCCCGTCGTGGCATTAACTGAAATATCTTGGAATCCAGCAACCGATCTAACTGGACCAGTGAATGTGGTGTTAGCCATTTCATTCCTTACATGCGATACGGTGTATTAGTCTGCATGTTCGTCAGCCGGGACTGTCTAATACACCGGATAACCCCGGAATAGTATGGTTTTATCAGTTTATAGAGGTTATGTCAATGCGTTTCTTTCTAGCTTCTAGCATTTTCGCTCGCCACAACGGATCGGCCCATAAAGCTTTTGCTGCCGCTTTCTTTGCTGCTTTTACTTCATCACGATTAGCTATCTCTTTGTTGTTTGCTGTTTGTTTTGCAGCATATTCAGGGTTGGCCCATTGAGCCTTCGCTGGCTTACTAGTTTTCTGTTTTGATTCTTTTGTTTTCCTAGCCTGCCTAATACCTTCAGTTCTTTTATCTCGGACAGTTGAATCTGTCCATGTTTGTTTGCTTGTTTCTGATTTATTTGCTCTAGCCTCTTCCGTACCCTGCACTTCTTTTTGGGCCTCAATAACTTTCTGTACGTAGTCGGGGTCTTGCCAAAGCTTTGTTGTTGCCTTACTCATCGTTTGACGAAACGCTTCGGTATGTATAAATGCCGCTTTGCCAGCCTCTCTTCTAGCAATCACTTCTGGATTTTGCAAAGCCTTTCGTATTGCGGCAACCGTTTGCTCTCTAAATATAGGGTTGGCCCATCTACGTTTTTGACCTTCGCTATAGGCGGCAATTTTCTCTGGAGTGCTGTGAGCCGTACTTAAGTTTTGTCTCCACTCGTCAGTACGAATGACGTTGCTAAAACCTTCGCCGCCATCGGTTAGGTTGAATAACGTGCCTTTGCCAAGATCACGCCTTCCATAGATTTCTATTAACCGCATTTCTTCGTAGAACGCATCTGCTTCTTCTAGCTGATCCTTAACAATCTCAATGATTGGCTCAAGCTTTTCTCGGCGCAAAACAGCCAAGAAAGCGCCAAATCCTTTGTTGTGCTTTACCCGTTGCGTCCAATGCTGGTATGCGCGTTCCCCAGTTCCTTTTCCTACATATACAACTTGTTGATTCTTGGTGGGACGAGGGTCTTTGTAAACATAAACATAAAACATGATGACACTCCTTATGTAGTGGCATCATCATAACTTGATGGACGGTGATTTGCAAGTCTATGTGTTTTTACATACTTCTAAAAGAAAAACCACCCGAAGGTGGTTTCTCTCAAATCACGCTAAGTGCTTGATTTTATTAGGCTCCTGGACTACCAAAGATACCAAGCGGATCGCTCACTCCAAAGGAGTAACGTTCACGACTTTTATATCTGACATTCCCAGTATCGAAGTCCCCGTCCATTGACGTACTCAACGGCGTACGCACGAAGTGCTTCAGTCCGTTAGGAACATCGGTGGTGAGGAACCAGGCGTTGGTGTCAGTCA
>SXGQ01414487.1_pt1 | contig 16947 bp, 16 predicted proteins | sample 3178371 | NCBI WGS metagenome assembly SXGQ01 (sample SAMN11356859, study PRJNA531348) | freshwater metagenome | isolation source: freshwater sample F1-20 | place: China: Fuxian Lake, Yuxi | collected 2017-12-25
GATTATCATGCGGGCCCTGCCGGCAGACCAACCGGGGATCGTCGCGACGCAGAGCCACGACGGCCGTCCCAGGCTACCCGAGCGGACGGACGGCGACCGCGAACGTCCGACGGAACGGGAGCACCGTCCCGTACGGCCGACGCGGGTACGCCTCGCGCAGCTCCGCCTTGTAGTCCGCCACGAACCGCTCCCGCAGGTCGTCCGGCAGGGCCTGCAGGACCGGGCGCGCTCCCGTGCCCTTGACCCACTCGAAGACCGGGTCGTCGCCCGGCAGCACGTGCAGGTACGTCGTCTCCCAGGCGTCGCACGACCAGCCCAGCGACGCGAACAGGTCGAGGTACGTCTGCGGACCGGTGCCACGCACCGAGAGCACCCCCGCCGTGTGGTCCGCGTAGGCGGGACGGTCCGCGACCTCCCGCATCAGTGCATGGCTCGGTGCGTCGGCGTTGTTCGGCACCTGCACGGCGATCGCGCCACCCGGCGTCACGTGCTCCGCCAGACGCCGCAGGACCTCCTCCTGCTCGGGCACCCACTGGAACATCGCGTTCGACGTGATCACGTCCACCGGTCCGTCGGGCGCCCACGTCGTCACGTCCGAGACGACGTACGACGCCTCGGGATCCTCGTTCGTCGCCGTCGCGCGCGCGACCATCTCCGGCGACGCGTCGACGCCCAGTACGCGGGCGTCGGGCCAGCGCTCACGCAGCACGGTCGTGAGGTTGCCGGCTCCGCAACCGAGGTCGACCACGACGCCGGCGTCCGACGGCACCCGGGCGACCAGGTCGACGAACGGACGCCCCCGGTCGTCGGCGAAGCGCAGGTACTGCTCCGGGTCCCACCTCATGCGGGACCCCGCAGTGCGGCCTCGACCTGGGACGCCACCGACATCAGGAGCGGGTCCTGCTCGCGGCGCGCGACGAGCTGGACGGCCAACGGGAGCCCCCGCTTGCGAGACCGGCCGACCGGCAGCGACACCGCCGGCAGCCCCGCGTGGTTCCACTGCGCCGTGTACGGGTAGAACGCGTTCATGCCGAGCACGGTGCGTAGTCCGCCCTTGCCGGCGAAGTGCCCGACGGGCAGCGCGGGACCGCTCATCACGGGTGACAGGAGCACGTCGACGCCGAGCCGGTCGAGCACCGTCGAGCCGAACCGGTGCCCGGCGCGCTGCGCCCACGCCACCGCCGACGGGCCGAAGGGGCGGCCGAGGCGCACCACCTGACGGGTGCGCGGCTCGAGCAGCGACGGGTCGTCGACGCGCGACGCCGACTCGGCGATGCCGGCGAGGTAGCGCACGGTGAGCGCCTTCGCGTCGAGACCGTACGGCACCTTGACGGTCGTGACCTCGTGCCCGAGCCCGTCGAGCAGGCCCGCCACGTGGTCGATCGCCGACTTCACGTCGCGGTGCAGCGGCTCGGGACGCCCCGCTGCGGCGGCGCTGGTCGTCACGCCGATCCTGAGCACCCGTGGCGGTGTGTCCGCCGCGTGCGCGAGCGCGCCGGGTGCGCCGTGCCCCACCGCGTCGAGGTAGACGGCGGTGTCGCGCACCGTCGGGGTCACGCAGCCCTGCGTCGAGAGACCGTGCCAGCCCCCCGAGCCGGGGACGAACCCGTGGGTCGTCTTGAACCCGACGAGACCACAGCTCGCCGCGGGGATGCGGATCGAGCCAGCACCGTCGGACGCCGTCGCCACGCCGACCGCCCCCGCGGCGACGAGCGCGGCCGACCCCCCGGACGAGCCGCCGGGGGTGCGGTCGAGGTCGTGCGGGTTGCGCGTCACGCCTTGGGCCGCCGACTCGGTGAACCCGTAGATCGCGAGCTCGGGGAGCGTCGTCGTGGCCACGGGCACGGCACCCGCCGCGAGCAGCGCCTCGACCAGCGGCCCGTCCTGGCGCGACACCTGGGTGACGGCCCGCGACCCGAGCCCGGTCACCCGGCCGGCGAGGTCGGCGTCGTTCTTGATGGCGACGGGCACGCCGAGCAGCGGCCCGGTCTCGCCGCGGGCGATCCTCGCGTCCGCCTCCGTCGAGGCGTCGAACGCCTCGTCGGCGAGCAGCTCGACGACGGCGTTCACGCGGGCGTCCTCACGCTCGATCGCGTCGAGCGTGGCGATGGTCAGCTCGCGCGCGGACACCGTGCGGTCGCGCAGCAACGGAACGAGGGTGGCCGGGCCACGGCCCACGAGGTCGTCGACGTCCATGGGCGACACCGTAGGCCCCCACCGGCTCGACAACAATCTCGACATCAAGATTCTTGACGAACTACAGTGTCGCCATGGGTGCCGACGAGCTCGACGAGGTCGACGGCATCGTCGCGGCCTGGCAGCGCGAGCGCCCCGACCTCGACACCCGCCCCATGCAGGTGCTCAGCCGGGTCACGCGCCTCGCCCGTCACCTCGACCGCGCGCGCCGGGCGGCGTTCGCGGCCCACGCGCTCGAGCCGTGGGAGTTCGACGTGCTGTCCGCCCTGCGGCGGTCGGGTCCGCCCTACCAGCTCTCCCCCGGCCGGCTCGTCACCGAGACCATGGTCACGAGCGGCACGATGACGAACCGCGTCGACCGGCTCGCGGGACGCGGCCTCGTCGCCCGCGAGGCCGACCCGGGCGACCGCCGCGGCGTGCTCGTCACCCTCACGGCCGCGGGTCGCGCGGCCGTCGACGCCGCCCTCGACGAGCTCCTCGAGCAGGAGAGGTCGCTGCTGTCCAGCCTCGACCCGGACGACGCCGAGACGCTGGCCGCGTCGTTGCGCACGCTGGCCCGCCACGTCTGACCCGACGTCGGGTCAGTCGGCCACCTCGAGCCACCGCTCCTCCAGGCGCTCGCGCTCGGCCACGACCTCCGCGTGCTCCGCGGAGAGCGGCACGAGCCGGGCCGGCTCCGTGGCCGCCTCCACCATCCGACGCTCGAGGTCGGCCTCCTGCGCGCTGAGCCGCTCGATCTGCCGCTCCAGGCGGGCCGCCTCCTTCCGCGCCTGACGGTCCTGGGCCGAGCCGCTGCCGGGCGACCCTGCCGGGACGGCGGGCGACGCGGCCGCCGCGGGAGCGGGGACGTCGGGCCCGGCGGGGTCCGCGGACCGGCGCAGCCGCAGGTACTCGTCGACCCCGCCCGGCAGGTGGCGCAGCCGGCCGTCCAGCACGGCGTACTGGTGGTCGGTCACGCGCTCCAGCAGGTAGCGGTCGTGGCTGACGACGAGCAGCGTGCCCGGCCACGTGTCGAGGAGGTCCTCGATCGCCGCCAGCATGTCGGTGTCCATGTCGTTGGTCGGCTCGTCGAGGATCAGCACGTTCGGCTCGTCGAGCAGGGTGAGCAGCAGCTGCAGGCGACGCCGCTGACCGCCCGACAGGTCCTTGACCCGGTTCGACAGCTGGGCGCTGGAGAACCCGAGCCGCTCGAGCATCTGCGACGGGGTCACCTCCGCCCCGTCGGCCTGGTAGCTGGCGCGGCGCGCCGCCACGACGTCGCGGACCCGGTCGTCGGCGATCGCGTCGAGCTCCGTCAGCGCCTGTGTCAGGGTCGCCACCCGGACCGTGGTGCCGCGCTTGACCCGGCCCCGCGTCGGCTGCAGCCGACCGGCGACGAGCGAGAGCAGCGTGCTCTTGCCGGCGCCGGTGGGGCCCAGGATGCCGGTCCGCTCGCCCGGCGCGATCCGCCACTCGACGTGGGAGAGCACCTCGCGGTCGCCGAAGGAGACCGACACGTCGAGCAGGTCGCCGACGTCCTTGCCGAGCCGCGCCGTCGCGACCCGTCTCAGCTCGACGCTGTCGCGCACGGGCGGCTCGCGCTCGATCAGCTCGTTGGCCGCGTCGATGCGGAACTTCGGCTTCGACGTGCGGGCCGGCGCGCCCCGCCGCAGCCACGCCAGCTCCTTGCGCAGGAGGTTCTGTCGGCGCGACTCGGCCGCAGCAGCCTGGCGGTCCCGCTCGACGCGCTGCAGGACGTAGGCGGCGTACCCGCCCTCGAACGGCTCCACGACCGCGTCGTGGACCTCCCAGGTGTCGGTGCACACCTCGTCGAGGACCCAGCGGTCGTGGGTGACCACCACGAAGGCGCCCTGGCCCGACGCGAAGCGCGCGTTCAGGTGGGCGGCCAACCAGGTGACCCCCTCGACGTCGAGGGGGTTGGTGGGCTCGTCGAGGAACAGCACGTCGTGCTCGCCGACGAGGACGGCCGCGAGCGACACGCGACGACGCTGGCCGCCGCTGAGGCCGGCGACGGGACCGTCCCAGTCGACGTCGGCGAGCAGCCCGGCGACGACGTCGCGCACCCGCGGGTCCCCCGCCCACACGTGCTCGGCGGTGTCGCCGACGACGGTCTGCGCGACCGTGAGCCCGGGGTCGAGCGTGTCGGACTGGTCGACGTAGCCGACGCGCAGGTCGCGGCGCCAGGTGACCCGGCCCTCGTCAGGCTCGAGCCGACGCGCCAGCACCCGCATCAACGTCGACTTGCCGTCGCCGTTGCGGCCGACGATGCCGACCCGCTGCCCCTCGGCCAGGCCGAGGGTGACGTCGTCGAGGACGTCCTTCGTCGGGAACGACAGCTGCAGCCCCTCGCCGCCGATGAGCGGGGTGCGACGGCCGGCCGGTGCGGCCACCTCAGACCACCCGCACGCCGGGCACGGGCCCGATCGACTGGACGACGTCGGCGCAACGCCCCGTGCCGGCGAGCGCGATCGCGATGTCGAGGCTCTGCTGCTCGTCGGCGGCGAGGAACACGCACGTGGGGCCGGAGCCGGAGACCAGCGCACCGAGCGCTCCGGCCTCCACCCCCACCTCGAGGGTCTGGGCCAGGTCGGGCCGCAGCGAGAGCGCGGCCTCCGTGAGGTCGTTGGAGAGCGCGGCCCCGAGCGCGACGGCGTCGCCCGAACGCAGGGCCGCGAGCAGCGCGTCGGGGACCTCGGGCGTCGCCAGCTCCCGGTCGGCGTTCAGCCGGTCGAACTCGGCGTACACCGACGCCGTCGACAGTCCGATGCCGGACACCGCGACGACCCAGTGGTAGGAGCCACGCGCCAGGACCGGGCTGACCAGCTCGCCGCGTCCACCGCCGATCGCGTTGCCGCCGTGCAGGAGGAACGGCACGTCGCTGCCGAGACCGGCCGCGACCGGCTCGAGCTCGTGCCGCGACCACCCGAGCCCCCACACGTCGTTGCACGCGACGAGGGTCGCCGCGGCGTCGGCCGAGCCGCCGGCCATGCCGCCGGCCACCGGGATCGCCTTGCGGATCACGAGATCCACACCGGCCTCGACGCCCGTCTGCTCACGCAGCGCGAGCGCGGCGCGCACGGCGAGGTTGTCCCGACCGCGCGGAACCAGGGACGCCTCGGTCTCGGCGCCCGGGACGTCGCTGGTCGTCTCGACCGTCACCTCGCCGGTCTCGTTCGCGGTGGCTCGGACCTCGTCGTACAGGTCGACGGCCTGGTAGACCGTCGCGAGCGGGTGGAAGCCGTCCTCACGGACGCCGCCGACGCCGAGGGCCAGGTTGATCTTGGCTGGCACGCGCACGCTGACGGTTCTCACCGCACCAACCTACCGATCCGCTCAGCCGAGGGCAGCGGCGATGCGCGCGAACGCCACGACGTCGAGCTGCTCACCCCTGGCCTGCGGGTCGACGTCGGCCGCGCGCAGAGCCGTCTCGGCCGCCGCGCCGGAGCCCGCGAGGCCCGAGAGCGCGGCCCTCAGCGTCTTGCGACGCTGCGCGAAGGCGGCGTCGACGACGCGGAAGGTGGCCCGACGCAGGTCGTCGTCGCCGGGCGTGCCACGTCGACGCAGCGACACGAGCGCGGAGTCGACGTTCGGCACGGGCCAGAACACCTGCCGTCCGACCGTGCCCGCGAGGGCGACGTCGCAGTACCAGGCCGCCTTCACGCTCGGGACGCCGTAGGTGCGGGAGCCGGGCGGCGCCGCGAGCCGGTGGGCGACCTCGGCCTGCACCATGACGAGCACCGACGCGAGCGTCCCGAAGCGCTCCAGCAGGTGCAGCAGCACCGGGACGGACACGTGGTAGGGCAGGTTGGCGACCAGCGCGGTGGGCGCGGGCCCGGGCAGCTCCTCGACGCGCATCGCGTCGGCCAGGACGAGGTCGAGACGCTCGACGTGGCCCGGCGCCTGCTCGGCGACGGTCGTCGGCAGACGCTGGGCGAGGACCGGGTCGACCTCGACGGCCACGACGTGGCGGGCGACCTCGAGCAGCGCCAGGGTCAGGGAACCGAGACCGGGACCGACCTCGACGACGACGTCGTCGGGGCCGATCCCGGAGTCGCGGACGATACGGCGCACGGTGTTGCCGTCGACCACGAAGTTCTGGCCACGCTGCTTGGTGGGCCGCAGTCCGATCGCGTCAGCGATGCGTCGGACGTCGGCCGCACCCAGCAGCGAGACCGGGGTGGGCGGGGTGCCGCTCAGTGCACACCGACCTTCGCGGCGCAGGACCACTGGCCCCAGCCGGAGCGCTGCTGCAGGATCTTGGCGTACTTGATCTGCACCTCGCGGCTGTTCTCGTGCGGGAGACCGGGGCCGCCGACGCTGTGCCACGTGGCGGCGCTGAACTGCAGGCCGCCGTAGTAGCCGTTGCCGGTGTTGATGCTCCAGGTGCCGCCGGACTCGCACTGCGCGATGCGGTCCCAGACGCTGTCGTCGCCGACCGCGGGGGCCGACTCGGTGGCCGGGGCCGCCAGCGTCGTCTCCTCCGGCTCGGGCTCCTTCGTGCCGCGGAGCACGACGCGCTTGCTGCCCCGGTCGGTGACCTTCTCGGTCAGCACGAGGGTCGAGCGGACCTTGCCGTTGGCCCGGGTGACGAGCACCTTCTGCTGCACGACGCGCGGCGCGCCGGCGCGCAGCACCTTCTCCGTGCCCTTCTCGAGGGTGTCGTCCTCGCGGACCTCCGTCTGCGGGGCGGTGCGCAGCGTGCGGGCCGTGTCGACCATGCGCACCCGCACGACCTCGACGCGCTCGCCCGGCTTGACCAGGGCGGCCTCGCCGAGGGCGTCGCCGGCGCGGACCTCGTCGGCGGCACCGAGCCGCACGCCGGCCTCCTCGAGCACCTCGCCCGCGGTGGGGGCAGCGCTCGTGACGGTCTTCTTGCGGCCGTCGGCGCGGACGGTGAGCTTCTTGGGGTTGGAGACGACGACCGTGGAGGCGGTGTCGTCCAGGCGCGTGTCCTTCGCCGCGTTCACCTCGGCGCCCTTGCGGGGCGAGACGTCGAGCTCGTCGAGGACGTCGCCGACGGTGGCGGCGTGCAGCCGCTCACGACGCACGGTGCCGTCGACGGCGACCGTGACGTCCTTGGCGTAGCGGACCTTGATCGTGTCGCCGTCGGAGACCGACGCGGTCGGCTCGGCGTCGACGGCGGCGTCCTTCGTGCGGACGTCGTGGCTCTTCAGCAGCGACCCGACGGACGTGCCGAAGGTGCGGACGGTGTCCTTGCGGCCGTCGACGTCGAGGGTCACGGTCTTGGAGAGCGTGCCGTAGGCGGCGACGCCGGCTCCGAGGACGAGGAGGACGGCCAGGTTGAGGGCGATGACGACGCGCTTCGTGGTCTGGCGGTGGCGGCGCCGAGCGGCGTCCGCGGGGTCCTGAGGGGTGGTCTGGGGGGTGTTCTGTCGAGGGTGGTGCACTGCTTTCCTCTGGTCGGGGACAAGGTCAGCTGGAGATGGGCAGCCCGTCCACCCTGCGCGAGGACGGCGCTGACGTCAAACAGCCGGGGTGTGCCGAGGCCAGGAGCCGCCGAACGCGCGGTCGGTGTTCTCGTCGATCGCCCGGCACAGGTCGTCGACGGATCGGCCCAGGAACTCGGCCATGAACCGCACCGTGTGGGGCACGAGGAACGAGGCGTTCGGCCGTCCGCGGTGCGGCGTCGGTGTGAGGAAGGGCGCATCGGTCTCGACGAGGATCCGGTCGGTCGGCGTGACGGCCAGCGCCTCCCGCAGCGGCTCGGCGTTCTTGAACGTGACCGTCCCGGAGAACGAGAGGTAGGCGCCGCGGTCGAGGCAGCGTCGGGCGACGTCGGCGTCGCCGGAGAAGCAGTGCATGACGGTGCGCTCGGGGACGCCCTGGTCGTCGAGGATCGCCAGGACGTCGTCGTGCGCGTCGCGGTCGTGGAGGACGAGGGTGCGGTCGTGACGTCGGGCGACGTCGATGTGCGCCCGGAAGGAGCGGTGCTGCGCCGCGCGTCCGTCGACCCCGGTGCGGAAGTAGTCGAGACCGGTCTCCCCCACCGCGCGGACCGCGGGGTCCTGCGCGAGCGCCTCGATCTCGGCGAGCGCGGCGTCGAGCGTGCCGGCCTCCTCCAGGAGCGGCGCCTCGTTGGGGTGCAGCGCGACGGCGGCGACGATCGCCTCGTGCTGCCGTGCCGTCTCGACCGCCCAGCGCGACCCTTCGAGGTCGCAGCCGACCTGCACGATCCGGTCGACGTTGACGGCCGCGGCCCGGTCGAGGGCGTCCTCGACGTCGATCAGCAGTCCGCCCTTGATCCGGTGGTCGAGGTGGCAGTGGTTGTCGACGACGGGCGACGGGAGCGGCTCGGGTGCGTCGGGCCAGGGCCAGTCGGCGTCGCTCACGCGTCGTCCTCGAGGCGCGGGAACAGGCTCGGCACCTTCGTGATGACCGAGCCCTCCGGCAGGCGTCCCCACTGCGCGACGGTCCCGATCGACTGGTCGGCGAGCGCGCCGAGCGCCGGCTCGGCACCCAGCGACTCCCACAGCGACGCGGTGGCGCGCGGCATCACCGGGTGCAGCAGCACCGCGAGCACGCGCAGCCCCTCGGCCGCGGTCACGAGGATGGTGGCGAGACGCTCCCGCTGTGCCGCATCGTCCGCCTGCTTCGCCACCTGCCAGGGCGCCTGCTCGGTGAGGTAGCCGTTCAGCGCCTCGACGATCCGCCAGACCTGCGCCAGCGCGTCCTGCGGCGCGATCCGGTCGATGGCCCGGTCGGCCTCGACCGAGGCCTCCGCGACGAGCGCGACGAGCGCCTCCTCGGCGGCGGTGTGCTCGCCTGCGGCCGGCAGCGTGCCGTCGAAGTACTTGCCGATCATGGCCGCCACCCGCGACGCCAGGTTTCCGAACCCGTTGGCGAGCTCGGCGTGGTAGCGGGCGCGCATGTCCTCCCACGAGATCGAGCCGTCGGAGCCGAACGTGAGCGCGCGCGAGAAGTAGTAGCGGTAGGCGTCGGAGCCGAACACCTCGACGATCTCGTCGGGGCGGATGCCGTTGGCCTTGCTCTTGCTCATCTTCTGCCCGCCCACCAGCAGCCAGCCGTGCGCGAACACGCGGTGCGGAACGGGGCGTCCGGCGGCCATCAGCATCGCCGGCCAGATGACGGCGTGGAAGCGCGCGATGTCCTTGCCGACGAGGTGCACGTCGGCGGGCCACAGCTCGCCGAAGCGCTCGTCGTCGACGCCGTAGCCGGCGGCGGTGACGTAGTTGAGCAGCGCCTCGATCCACACGTACATGACGTGCGAGGGGTCCCACGGGACCTGGATGCCCCAGTCGAACGTGGAACGGCTGATCGAGAGGTCCTTCAGACCGCGCCGCACGAACGAGACGACCTCGTTGCGCGCCGACTCGGGCTGGATGAAGTCGGGGTTGTCCTCGTAGAGCTCGAGCAGCCGGTCGGCGTACTTGCTGAGCGGGAAGAAGTAGTTCTCCTCCGTCACGTGCTCCACGCGCGACCCGTCGAGCGCCGAGACTTTGTGCCCCTCGTCGTCGCCCTCGCCGTCGACGACGTCGTCCTCGGCCACGAACTCCTCCGAGCCGACCGAGTACCAGCCGCTGAACTCGCCCTTGTAGACCTCGCCGCGGTCGTACAGGTCCTGCCAGAACGCCTGGGCGCTCTCCTCGTGACGCTCCTCGCTGGTGCGGATGAAGTCGTCGTTGGCGATGTCGAGCAGCTCCAGCAGCGGCTTCCACTCCGTCTCGACCAGCCGGTCGGTCCACTCCTGCGGCGTGACGCCGTTCTGCTGCGCCTTGCGCAGCACCTTCAGGCCGTGCGCGTCGGTGCCCGTGAGGTACCAGACGTCCTCGCCGCGCTGACGGTGCCAGCGGGTCAGGACGTCGCCGATGACCGTCGTGTAGCCGTGGCCGATGTGCGGGGCGTCGTTGACGTAGTAGATCGGCGTGGTGACGTAGTAGGACACACCACGATCCTAATGACCCGGTGGGACGCCCTCAGCGGGCGTGCGCGGCGTCGTAGACGACCCGCTTGCGCACGCCGGTGTCGGCGACGACCTTCGCGACCGCGTCCTTGCGGCTGAGTCCGGTCGCCTCGGCGTCGGCCACGAGGTCGCGGAGCGCGTCGGCGTCGAGGTCGGCGACGACGGGGACGTGGCCGGCGACGACCAGGGTCACCTCGCCGCGCACCCCGTGCTCCTGCGCGTCGGCCCAGGCGACGAGCTCGGCGAGGCTGCCACGCGCGACCTCCTCGTACGTCTTCGTCAGCTCGCGGCACACGGCGGCGGCACGGTCGGCCCCGAGCGCGTCGGCGAGCGCGGCGAGGGTCGCGCGGGTGCGGTGCGGCGACTCGAAGAAGACCATCGTGCGCTGTTCCGTGGCGAGCGCCGCGAACGCCCGGTCGCGTTCGCCGGCCTTGCGGGCCGGGAAGCCCTCGAAGCAGAAGCGGTCGACCGGCAGCCCGCTGACGGCGAGCGCCGTCAGGACGGCCGACGGGCCGGGGATGGCGCGCACGTCGACGTCGGCCTCGAGCGCCGCGGCCACGAGCCGGTAGCCGGGGTCGGACACGCTCGGCATCCCGGCGTCGGTGACCAGCAGGACGTCGAGCCCGGCGAGGAGGTGCTCGACGAGCTCGGGCGTCCGCTCCCGCTCGTTGCCCTCGAAGTAGGACACGACGCGTCCGCCCACCTGCGCGCCCAGGTCGCCCGCGAGCCGCCGCAGCCGGCGTGTGTCCTCCGCGGCCACCACGTCGGCCGCCCCGAGCGCCGCCACCAGCCTCGGCGACGCGTCGTCGGGCCGGCCGATGGGCGTCGCAGCGAGGATCAGCACCCACCCATCCTCCCACCCGCACGCCGCTCCCCCTGTCGGTGGATGAGCAACCCCAGACCCGTCCCTCGCCCCCGGGCGGTGGTCCAGCAACCGCAGGACGCCGCCTGGGGTTGCTGGACCACCGATGCGCAGCGTCGTCGTCCCCCGGGCCCAGCGTCCACAGCCCGGCCGTGAGGGCGACGTGGAGCGAGGGCCTGTCCACAGGGTCACGCGACCCCCTCCCGTCGCTGCCCTCCGCGCGGTGTCCTCGTCGCATGGGAACACCCCGCCCCCTTCCCGAGGCGCTGCGGAAGGCGCCGTTCAGCCGCCAGCAGGCCCTCGACCTCGGTCTCACGTCCCGTCAGCTCCAGCACGAGCGGTTCGAGCGCCTCTTCCCGGCCGTCTTCCGATGTCGCGGTCACCAGATGTCCTCACGCGACTGGGTCCAGGCAGCCCGTCTCACGCTCCCGCCCGACGCGGCGGCGAGCCACCAGACGAGGTTCGTCGAGCTGGGGGTCGAGATCGGCCCTCTCTTCCCCTTGCACTTCACGATCGCGCGTGACCTCCACCTCGCTGCCGATCGCGACCGGTTGTTCCTGCACCGCACGCTGGTCATGCCGAGCGTCGACAGCGGCGGGGTCGACGTGGCGGCGGCGCTGGTGGGAGCAGCCAGCGTGCTGCGGCGCCTCGACGTCGTGAGCCTGGTCGACTGGGCGCTGCACCGAGGTCACGTGAACCTCGGGGAGCTTCGCCGCATCGTTGAGGCCGAGCCGTGGCGCCCAGGAGCCGCGCAGCTCAGAGCAGCGCTCGCGTTCGTCGACCCGCGTGCCCGGAGCCTGCCGGAAAGTCAGCTGCGCTGCCTGCTCGTGGCCGCCGGGCTGCCGCGGCCTGAGACGAACGCCGACGTCCACGACTCCACGGGCCGTTTCCTGGCGTGCGGCGACCTCGTGTACCGGTGGCTGCGGCTGCTCCTGGAGTACGAGGGACGTCAGCACGCCGCCGACCCTCACCAGTTCAACCGCGACATCCATCGGTACGCGGGTCTGCGGGACGAGGCCTGGCGCTACCTCCAGGTCACGGCTGCGATGTTGGGCGCACCGGTGACGCTCGTTCGTGCGGTGCACCGCGTCATGGTGCAGCAGGGGTACGACGGACCGGCCCCGTCCTTCTCGCGGTCGGCCTGGCTCGAGCTCTTCGACACACCCGACGGCTGGCGCCACGACCGAGGACGGCGAGGTCGGGCCGCGTCCTGACCCTGGCCCCGTCCAGCTGCGCCACGATCGGCGCCCCAGTCTCGGTGCCTCGACAACCGCAGCAGCGCTCGTGCGGTTGCTCGTACACCGTCACCATCCCGACACCCGTCAGATGTTGCTGAGCCACCGATGGAGGGCGCGGATGACAGGATGTGCCCGTGGAGGCACGCGATCGGGTGGTGGGCTGGTTGGGGCCGGCGGCGGTGGCGCTGCTGGCGCTCGGGCTGCGGGTGTGGCACCTGGGCCGGCCGAACCTGCTCGTCTTCGACGAGACGTACTACGCCAAGGACGCCTACTCCCTGCTGCAGCACGGCTACGTCCAGGACTTCGTGTCCGACGCGAACGAGAAGATCGTCGACGGCGTCCTGACCGGACTGACGAACGGCCAGCCGGCCTACATCGCGCACCCGGACGGCGGGAAGTGGCTGATCGCCGTCGGCGAGGCGATCTTCGGGATGAACTCCTTCGGCTGGCGGATCAGCGCCGCGGTCGTGGGCGCGCTCACGGTGCTCGTGCTCGCCCGCCTGGTGCTCCGCCTGACCGGCTCCGTGTGGGTGGGGTGCCTCGCGGGGCTCCTGCTCTGCCTCGACGGGCTGCACTTCGTCATGTCGCGCACGGCGCTGCTCGACGTCTTCCTGACGTTCTGGGTCGTCGCCGGGGTGGCCTGTCTCGTCGCCGACCGCGACGCCGTGCGCGCTCGGCTGGACGCCTACGTCCGCTGGCGACCGTGGCAGCTGGCCGCCGGCGTGTGCTTCGGCATGGCCGTGGGCACCAAGTGGAGCGGTCTTTACGTCCTCGCGGCGTTCGGCGTGGTCGTCGTCGTGTGGGAGGTGCTGGCCCGCCGCACCTACGCCCGGACGCACGCCGCAGACCGCGCGAACGACGAGGGCGCGTCGCCTGCCCCGCGGTTCGGCTGGGTCCGCACGACCCTCGCGACGGGGCTGCCCGCGTTCGGCTACCTCGTCCTCGTCGCCCTCGTCGTGTACCTGCTCACCTGGACCGGGTTCCTGCTGCACCAGGAGGCGTACGCCGTCCGGTACGGGCTCGGCGACCCGTCGTGGGGGTCGTACGTCAGCTCGCCGACCCCGGGCTTCCTCGGCGGGGTCCTCGACGCGTTCCGCTCCCTGTGGCACTTCCACGTCATGGTCTTCGACTTCCACACGGGCTCCTACCTCGCGGGCAAGACCCACCCGTACGCGTCGAACCCCGCCGGCTGGCTGCTGCTCGAGCGACCCGTCGCGTTCGACGCCCAGTTCAAGCTCCCCGCCACCGCGTGCGGGGCCCCCGAGGGCTCGACGTGCATCCGCGAGGTCACCGCGCTCGGCAACCCGGCGGTGTGGTGGCCGGCCGCCGTCGCCGTCGTGGCCGCGGTGGTCGCGTGGGTCCGCACGCGCGACGGTCGCTGGGCGGTGCCGGTCGCCGGTGTCGCGGCTGGCTGGCTGCCGTGGTTCGGCAGCACCGACCGACCGATCTTCAGCTTCTACGCCGTGCTCGTGGTGCCGTTCATGATCGTGGCGCTGTGCCTGCTCGTCGACGAGGCCCGACGCTGGGCCGACACCGCCCAGCGCCGCTACGCGGTCGGCCTCGGCGTCGGGCTGCTGGTCGTCGCCGTCGTCGCGTGCTTCTGGTACTTCCTGCCGATCTGGACCGACCGGACCATCCCCTACGACGCGTGGCTCGACCGGATGTGGTTCCGCCGCTGGATCTGAGGCCCTAGGGCCAGGACGTCGCTCAGCGCGCCGCGGCCCGGGTCGCGGTCCGACCCTCGAGCGCCAGGCCGAGGATCCAGGCGATCTCCTGCGCGGCGACGGCCGCAGGCTTCGACGGTCGCGTGATCGAGGAGAGCACGAGCCGCACCACCGCCTCGACGGCCACGACGAGCTCGGCGTCGTCGAACGGCAGCGGCGCGAAGCGGTCCAGCAGCTCCTGCCGCACGACGAGCGACGCGGCCTCGACGATCTCGCCCGACTCGGTGGTGAGGACGCTGAGGAGGTCGCCGTCCTGCTCCGACGGCACCGACGTGACGATCGTGCGGACGAGCAGGCTGCGCTCGCCGAGCTCGAGCGCGCCCTCGCACGCGGACCGGACGGCCTCGACGACGTCGTCGGCGGCCCGCAGCCGGTCCCGCACCACGGCGAGGAACCGGTCGAGCTCCCGCAGGGCCAGCGCCTGGGCGAGCGCGTGCTTCGTGCCCAGCTCGTTGTGCACCGTCTGACGACTCACCCCGGCGAGCCGCGCGATGCGCGCCATGGTGACGGCCGCCCACCCGTCGTCCTCCACCACGTGCTGGGCGGCGTCGAGCAGGCGTTCGCGGGTCGAGGGCACACCCGCACGGTACGCCCCCGCGCCCAGCGCGACCCCGGTCATGTCGCCCGCAGCGCGGAGGCCAGGTCGTCCGTCGAGGCCAGGACGGACACGTCGGGACGGGCCGCCACGCCGATGGCCTGGCGAGCGGCCCGCACCTCCGCGGGGCGGCCGATCGAGACGGCGCCGCGCAGGACCCCGTCGTCGAGCAGGAAGGCGGTGAAGTCCCGCTCCTCGAGCGAGCCCCGCACGACGAGCTGGTGGGCGGCCGTGGGCCAGCCCGTCACCTGGAGCGTGTGCCCGTACTGGTCGGACCAGCACCACGGCACCTCGTCGAAGGCGGCGTCCCGGCCGGCGACGTTGCGGCCGACGGCCGTGCCGTGGTTCTGCGCGCCCTGCCAGTGCTCGACCCGTTCGGGACCGCCGCGCAGCGCGCTGGGACGCAGCACGACGTCACCCGCGGCGTAGACGTCGGGGGCGCTCGTGCGACCGCGGTCGTCGACGACCACGGCGCCGCGCTCGACGGCGAGGCCTGCGGCGGCGGCGAGCTCGCCGTTCGGTGCCATCCCGACCGCCACGACGACCACGGGCGCCGACCAGCGCCGACCGTCCGCCGCCTCCACGACCGTCTCACCGTCGTCGCCGGCGACGATCGCGGTGACCTCGACGCCGAGCTGCAGGTCCGTGCCGTGCGTCGTGTGCAGCTCCGCGCACAGGGCACCGAGGTCGGGCGGCAGGAGGTGCTGCAGCGGCGCCGCGGCCGCCTCGAGGAGGGTCACCTCGGCGCCAAGCTCCCGCGCGCTGGCGGCGATCTCGGACCCGATCAGCCCCGCCCCGACGACCACGAGCCGCCCGCCGGGACGCAGCACCTCGAGCACGCCCTCGACGTCGGCCAGGTCGCGCAGGGTCCGGACCCCGGGTGCGTCGGGTGCGGTGATCGCGTCGAGCGTCCGGGCCCGACCGCCGGTGGCCAGCACCAGGCTGCCGTAGTCGAGCTCCTCCCCCGACGCCAGCGCGACGCGGTGCGCCTCCACGTCGACGGCGGCGACCCGCTCGCCCGTGCGCAGGTGCACCCGCTGGGCCTCGTACCAGTCGGCCTTGCGGATCCGGATGTCGTCCGCGCCCTTCTCCCCGCGCACGACCTCCTTCGACACCGGCGGGCGGCGGTAGGGCAGCTCGGGCTCCTCGCCCAGCAGCACGACCTCGCCCTCGAACCCGGCGAGCCGCGCGGCACCGACGACGCTCACGCCCGCGATACCTGCGCCGACGACGACCAGGCGGTCGGTGTCACGACCCACGCCTCAGCCCACCTGCGTCATCGTGAAGTCGGCCTTGGCCGCACCGCAGTCGGGGCAGGTCCAGTCGTCGGGGATGTCCTCCCAGCGGGTGCCGGGCGCGAACCCCTCCTCCTCCCAGCCCTGCGCCTCGTCGTAGATGAACCCGCACTGCTGGCACTCCCAGACCTTCACTGCTGCGCTCCCTGCTCCGCCTGCCGGGCCCGGGCGGCCCGGGTCTCGGCACTGATGATGTCGCCATCCTGGTCGTTGTGCGTGAACTCCGCCTCCGGCACGAAGTCGACCTGCTCACGCACGCCGCAGTCGGGGCAGGTCCAGTCGGGGTCGACGTCGGAGAACGCCGTGCCGGCGGGCCAGCCCTCCCGGGGGTCGCCGACGGCCTCGTCGTAGACGTACTCGCAGTTGGGACAGATGAACCGCGCCATCAGACCGCCGCCTCGTGCGCGCCGCGGCGACGGTCGCCGTAGCGGGCGCGGTAGGCCTCGGCCATCCGCGGGTGCAGGTTGGCACGCTCGACGTCGCCGTCGTAGTGAGCCAGCACCCGCTCGTCCATGACCTTGCGCCAGACGGCGGGGATCCAGGTCGCGACGATCATGCCGGCGTAGCCGGTGGGCAGCACCGGCGCCTCCTTGAAGTCGCGCAGGGCCTGGTAGCGACGCGTCGGGTTCGCGTGGTGGTCGCTGTGCCGCTGCAGGTGGTAGAGCAGCACGTTGGTGCCGATGTTGTTGCTGTTCCAGCTGTGGGAGGGGTTGACGCGCTCGTACCGGCCCGACTCGAGCTTCTGGCGCTTCATGCCGTAGTGCTCGAGGAAGTTCACCGACTCCAGGAGCCAGATGCCGAGCACGGCCTGCACGATCAGGTAGGGCAGCAGCTGCCAGCCGAAGGCGGCGAGGGCGAACCCCCAGAGCAGCACGCTGAACATCCAGGCGTTGACGAGGTCGTTCTTGAGGCTGAGCGGGCTCTTGCCGAGCCGTCCGAAGCGCTTCTTCTCCAGCTCCCACGCGCTGCGCAGGCTTCCGACGACGGTGCGCGGCATGAACTCCCACACGTTCTCGCCGAGCCGGCTGCTCGCGGGGTCCGCGGGCGTGGCGACGCGGACGGGGGGGCCGCGGTTGTGCTCGATGTCGAAGTGGC
>SXGQ01245678.1_pt1 | contig 16944 bp, 11 predicted proteins | sample 3178371 | NCBI WGS metagenome assembly SXGQ01 (sample SAMN11356859, study PRJNA531348) | freshwater metagenome | isolation source: freshwater sample F1-20 | place: China: Fuxian Lake, Yuxi | collected 2017-12-25
ATAACTTTGTATTTAGAAATATTTTCATTTATCCAAACCAGATAACAAGCCCCAATCTTAAGATTCGTATTTTTCTGAATAATGTGTTTATAGAGTGATAACTGAAGAGAATAAGTGTTGAATTCACATACGTCAAGATGGGAGATTGGATCTTGGAACTTTTGACCGAAATCATTCGAATACTTAATTTCTTTGTTGGTTTTGTAGTCCCAAATTTCTAGTTCGTTTGATTTTTTATTGAAAAACAATCCGTCAATTTGACCTGCAATTTTATATTCTTCATCCCCTACCACTAATTCCATTTTTACTGGTACTAGATTTTGTTTAGCATCCTCATAAAACTTGAAAAACATATCCCTACATTTTTCATATTTTTCGCTAATAATATCGTAACCAAAAGCTTTAACACTTTCGGATGGATTGTAAGGAAAGAATTTATTGTTCCACCAATTTTCAGCCAGACTATGAACAAGAGTGCCTTTAAATGTCGAAATGTCTCTCTTAAGATCCCACTCAGCTATTACTGAATGTACATCCAATCCTCGTTTGGCTGCATATTCTTCAGCAATCCTTTGGGTCTCAAATTTTGGTTTGAACTTTCCAATAAAGGTGGTGGCTGAAGTAAATTCTGTGTCACCTAAATAGTACTTGTGTTTTTCGTCATAGTATTTGACGTTGTTGAATTTTGCGAGTTCTAAAAAATCGAATGTCATTTGATTAAATTGAAATAATAGTTTGAAATGTCTCCCTTCAAATCACAAACATCTTTGTCTTTAGGGAGTTTAATAATCTTAATTTTACCGTATAGTCGACCTCCGTTAAGTTTATGGAAAATCTCAACAGCATTGTCCCAAGCATCACCATCCAAACAGATATGGATGTGACCTTCACATTCGTTGTATAATCTTTCAAATAGTACATCTGAAACAAACTTACCGAGAAGAGGAACAGAATTATCTAAAAAGAACATATCAAATACACCTTCCGTCAAATATACGTCTTTTTTGAAGTCGATTCTATTTTCACCGAAAATAATCTGATCTTTTGCTGCTGGTGGGTTTTTGTATTTTACACGACCTTTGACCCAAGATCTTGCGACAAAATAGTTCAATTGATTATCTTTATCATAGGAGGGTATAATTACACAAGTTGAAAAATCACCATCTGAAGCAAAACCAATTTGAAACTTTTCAATCATCTCATCAGTTATACCTCGTCCGTGTAGGTAATTCAAGGCTTCCCTATGAGGAATAAATCTAGGATTAGATTCTGAAAATTTCTTATATTCTTTTGGTAGTTTTAGTATGAGTTTGGAGTCCTCGGTTGATACTCTTTGTTCTTCAGGTTTTAGAAGTAAGTAAGCTCGTTTTATTTTTGGATTTCCATAAGTGTCTATAAGTCTACCAAGAGCCCCTGATATCCCACAAGACCAACAGTGATACAGACCTTTTTCGATATTGACTTCAAGGTTACCCTTATGACCACCCTCGTCACACTCAACACAGTCAAAGCTACACTGACTTTTACTTTCGTATGTCCTTTTTGGTCTTCCCAAAAACTCGGTTAGTAATTTTACAATTACCTTGAACTCTTCCATTGTTCAAATATACAACAGAAAATTCAAACTACCAAATTTTTTTTGATTTCATATATCCAAGTACACACGTGTAAGAATCGGACATATCAAAATTTTCCTTTTTCAATGTTTGTTTTTTTGAATACTGCCAAGTAATTTGTGGTTCAAGTTTTGCCACATTTTCCCAAATAATAAGTTTTTTATCCACATCTTTTGGAAAACCACCAAATAAAACAAATTTACCCTTATCATTTTCTTTTACAAGATTTGGGAATGCAAACTTTCTGGAATCATATGTCGAAATGAACTCGGGAATGATGTTCAATGTGTCATAAATCACTTTTGTAATGAATGAATTATATCTCATAAGTGTTTGAACTGTGTAGATATTATTCGAGTGAAGTAATGGTTCTTCAATGATAACTTTGGTAATACCCATATTTGTATACTCCAGTAATTTACTTCTGAATACATCTGATTTACGTATTAACTCTTCAACTTTATCTTCGGACTCAAGTTTTGGCCTTGGGGATATGTGAGTTAATTCCAATAGTTGTTTCGATTGAATATCAAATAGTGCCCACCCGATCGTTGCGGTTGATACATCCAGTCCCAAAACTTTGGGTGAATTTTGTAGTTTAGATTTTGTCATTTTTAGAAATCATATTTTACCAAAAATTGTTGTAAACCTTGTCTCAAAACAGGATACTGTAATTTTGATAAAATCATAAGCTCTTTTTGTAAATTATAAAGACCAATTTCCGTTACATAATTACTTGTTGTATTTGTTGCCGTGGGATTCGAAGTGTTTGTAAATTGTTGTGATGACAAGTTGATACCATATTTCATTTCATAGATAGTAGCTTCGATATCAGAAATAAAGTTTCCATAGAAATAATATTCATCTCCAAAATTTAGTCCACTAGTTGTACCCAAGGTCGGTAAATTTATGTAATTAGCTAAATTATAACGAGTACCTCCTGTGAAATCATTCAAACTAATTACAAATGTTGTGTTTGTTAAACCTGATTGTACAATGTATCCATTTACTAAAGTACCAGTAAGATCTGAGGTTACATCTATTTCAGTCCAACCATTGGGTAAAGGTTTATTACCAGTTGTAACAATTTGAACCAACATTTTCATACTATTTGCGTGAAATCCATAACATCCTTCAGATAAGAATGGGAATTCATTACCAAACCTCAAAGCCACATTCATTGCTTGAGTCGTCCCAGTAGGTCCTTCAATTTTAGAATAGTAATTACAATGTAATGACTGTGTGTAAGCCGTGGAATCAAATCTGTATGTAAGATAAAGAGTTTGTGTATTGTCATTTAGAATTCCAATAGAATCAATATCACCAGTACACAAATTCGGTGCTAACAAGTTGAGTTGTGGTGCAGGTAATGTCCAGTTTCTGTTGGACTTATAGGACATTGCTGCCACAATTTCCTCGTCATCAAAAACAACAATTTTTGAATCTGGGTAAACTTTACCTACTCTGTTTGGATAACCATTTGGGTTTGCATTTGTATCCCACAAGTGGAAATATCTCATACCTGGTGTATTAAAATCACTGTTTTTAGTGCTCTCCATGTATGAAGGAGATAATAAATCGAAGCCAGGTGGGTCAATATAGAATGTTTCACCTATTGTTCCACCTGTAGATTTATGCCACATTAAAGTAGGTAACACTACCTTTAGATTTCTAGCCTGACCTTCTTGACCCGGTATCGATGGATCAAAAGGTTCAACCGCAAACTTTTCACCGTAGTAGTTATTTATGCTTTGGTTAGTATAACTTACAATTGCAATTGCTTTTTGTTCAGAAGGTTTCACATTGATCCTATCACCGTAAGAGTTGAAATAAAAAGAATCTGTTGTTGCTGTAATTCCAGAACTATCAACAAAATATTGACCACTATCAGTCTGATATCCGAGATACTCTTTACTTCCAATATAATTTATAGAACCGAAATAAGTATATCCTTTGTAACTTGTTTCGAACAGACCTGCAGGACTTTCACTCCAAGGTATATTCATATTCCAGATGTTGACTTGGGGTGTTGTTGCACAAGGTAATGCAAAATAATTTGCAGGAACTGTAACGTCATATAGGTCAGTCATTAATTCGGGATATAAATAAGCTCTTCCTTGTCCAAGACACAAAGGTACTGTAGAAAAATTCGGTACTGTTCGGTCCAAAGTAATTGTATAACTTCCGCCACCATTATTGACTACATTTAAGATTCTATAAGTCAAAATCATAAAGTTATCCAAACTACCACAAGGTGCTGTGAAATCAAAATACAAAGTTATAAAATCACCTACGGTTGGAATACCAATTGATGTTACACAAACATTTGTTGATAATGTCACCGTATAACCACCTGTTAAAGTTGGTAAATCAAATGCATAATTTGATGAAATTGTATAACCCGTATTACCATTTACAGTATATGTATTGGATCCTCCACTTACGAAAAAGCCTAACATATCAGTATAATTGAAAATTAATGTTTCTGCTGATAAATCAGTTGGTATTCCATAGGTATTCCCAGAAGTACCCTCTAAAAAGTAAGGATACTTTACATACTCTCTGTTCGATTGAGGGTATCCTGTAGAATTTTGAGCGTTATAATCAGCTTCGAATATAAACCCATCTGGAATTATTGATCCGCCAGTATAGCAAACTTCAGAATCACCCACCTGAAAATATGCTATATTGAAATTACCCTGTGAAAGATACTTTCTTCCTGTGTCGGTTATTTGGGTATTAATTAACCCAGATGTATTTTTGATAATATATCCCATTTTTTTTAATTTAAGTTATACAAGTGATAATGATTGTTACATCACTATTACTATTTATTACGACGTTTGGTATAGTTATAAATCTAGTACCACTATTCGTAGGTATAGGGTATCCGTAAGAAACCCCCGTGTTATTTACTGTTAAACTTATTTGATATGAACCTTGGCACTGTGTACAACCTTCTGTAACAAAATATGAGATTATAAAAGTTTCTGGATTGACATAAGTAATAGGGTTACCACAAGATACTGAATTTGGTGGTAATACTCTTGAAACTTGTCCTGGTGATACCTCTGTAGCTGTAAAAGGATATGGACTACTACCAGTTTGACTATTACAGTTAAACCTCAATGACGCAGATCCGATCATTCCTGCAGTTCTCACACTTGTTATTTGAATACAAGTCGCTAATGATGTCACTTGTACTCTCCAAGCTCCTGTGTACGTATTGCTCGTAGCTTGAGCTGCGGTTCTAAATGCGGTTTCTGAAATACTAGGGTTTCCGACCACAGGGAAACAAGATTGACTCGCACCAGCACTAATATATGTCGAACTTAAATTTATTGTGTTTGTCATTTCAGTTGGACAGGTTAATTGAGATGATGGTGTAGATATCTGAGCTTTGTTTAATATATTAACGACAACTATGTCGGTGTTAATTAGAGCTCTATTTAAAAAAGCTGTGATTTGAATAGGTAAAGAATTACCGAATAGATCGGGTACTGTTATTTTTTTTGTTGTGGTTAATTCATTTGGGCAAGCGACATTTCCTCTAGGTTGTGTTGTTGTTTCAGTCCATAAAGTAGATGAAGTCAATCCAGTTGTAAATACAGTTTGATTGTTAACAAATACTGTAACCGTTGTACCATTACTATTGCTAATACCTGGAGCTTTCGTTATGTTTTCAATCAACAAATTCAGATTGAAAGTTGATAAACTCACACCATTTGCTAATGCATTCAAATTCAATTCATATTGAGAGAACTCATCAATTATTGTTGGTTGATTATTGTTTGAACCGGGTATAAACTGTGTTCGAGTAAAAGTTAAATTTGTTGGCTGTGGTTGAGAATATACAGTACCTATTGTGGTTGATTGTGAAAATACTTGTGGTGTTCCAGCACTATCTTTGACGTATGTTGTATAGAATCCATTCGAAAGATTAATGAATGTATTATTGGGAGTGAAATTTATATTATCCAAAGAATATGTGTATGGTGGTGTACCACCATTTGCATTAATTGTAATACTTCCATTAAAATATTGTGGACAAGTGGCATCTTGTACACTGATAATAGCATTCAAAGGAACAACAGAACATAGACCAGATGTAATTTGTAAACTATTAACTGTATTTGTTCTTCCAAAACTATCCAAATAAGTTGTACTACCATTGAATACCCATCCAGTTAAAGGTAACGAGTTTCTATTACCATTTCCAATTATTTGGAAACCCCAACTAATATTATTTTGATTGAAAATTTGAGTGATGGTCCAAAAACCAACTGTAGTTCCTTGGTATCTTAAAAGAAGAGATCCAGTATTAGTTAGATAATTTGCACTTGTAGTGGCAGTCCAAGATCTTGCATTCCCGATGATTGTGTTGTAATTAAACTGGTATTGTTCGTATTGAATAATTCCATTTCCATCAGTAATTTGGAATAATGCGCATAGTTGAGGTGCAGGTGTAACAGATGGTGTTGGAGTTATAGTTGGAGTTTGAGTATATGTTGGAGTTAAAGTTGGTACAGGTGTAATTGGTGAAGTTCCTGTTGGGTTTGGGGTTAGTGAAACTGATTGTGTAGGTGTATTAGAAGGTGTTTGAGACACACTTGGAGCAGAACTTACAATACAAAAAGTTCTAATGACGTAATCACTGAAATAATCAGATACTGTGACACCATATGTCCCTCCAACCAAATTTGTAAGGAAAGAGGAATTTGATCCATCGTCCCACAAATATGTATAAGGTCCTGTACCACCAGTTACAATTAAAATCGCCGTTCCTAGACCTCCAGGAATTGTAGGATTGACCACTGAACATGTCACACCCATAGGTTGGATACTCACAACCCCACACTCATTTATTGTTGGTGGTCTTGTTGTTGTTGTCGTAGATCTTTTTGTAACAGAAGGTGTTACAGATGGGGATACTAAAGGTGGTGTACTAGTTTGACTAGAGGTAACGGATGGAGTTACTGTTTGAGTTTGGGTATTTGTCATTGTTGGTGATGGTGTAAGGGTGTTAGTTGGTGTGGCTGTTGGTGTGAGTAATTCCGTAGCCGATGGTGTTGGTGTGATTGTACTTGTTGTTGTTATTGATGGGGTTACAGTTGCTGTTGGTGTCGAAGTCGGTGCTATACAAATAGCTAAACAAAACCCTTGAGCTGAACTTACTTGTGCAGGACCTCCCGAAATTTTTGTTGGAATGTTTTGACTACAGACAATCAAAAAAGAGTATGCATTGACAGTTACTTCATAATTATAATCTATACCACTTGAAGTACACCTATTGAATACGAAAGTAGCTGCGGTGTTACCAATTACATTTAATCTATATGTAAAACATTCTATCTTAGAAAAAAAAGGTGAACAACCAGTAGCTGTAGGTGTTGGTGTTGGGGTTGTTGGTGGAAAAATATTTTGACAAGTATCAATACTAGCTATCGCTCCATTAGCTCCACCCGCATATTCTACCAAATAATTCAATCCTGTAATTTGTTGGTGTGCAGAATCCCAAGCATACATAGGTTGATATCTCAAAGTTCCTGAACCTATACCGACTCGGTTTGAACTAAGTGATTGTGTATTATAAAGAATATCTCCAACAGTTAATTGATCGATAGGTTTAAGACCATAAACAAATACCCAAGTTGGGTTATAACCATAGTCACATGCTAAATTTCTATCCGCAAAACTATAAACACTCTGCGGTAGATATTGATTTGGTGTCACATATGTATACCAAGTTAATGGAACGCAATTGATGATCGCAGCAATTCTACCCGTAGCTCTCACTTGAAAATATCTTATATCCGTTCCACTAGAATTTGAAGCTAATGGAAGAATACTAAAATTAGATCCAGCAACAACATCTGAAGATGGGTATGGGTTTCTTGATGTGGAGACAAATAGATAATCATCCACCGCCAAAGAACTGAGAGGTTTATCACCATAATATGTTTTTTGTGGTAACCACGCACCACAACCCTCAGTAAAGGCTGGTGATGTTCCTATGATCAGTATTGTATTTCCTACGTAAGAGTAGATTGGTAAAGTAGTGGTAGGTGTCACTGTCGGTGTTGGAGTTGGACAGGAAATAAGTCCAGCACTACTACACGAAAGTGCACTTGGATTCAATACCATTGTTATTGCTACTTGAAGTGGATCAACTACACCCATTCTACGCCAAAAAACTGGTGGGAACACAAACAAATTTGTCCAAACTTGAGATCCGACAGTACTCCAAGCTGTAGAATTTACATCAATTTGTATCCAAATTTGATCTGAACTATTACAACAATTTTGAAATTTTTCAGTTCGCCAATTAGCTGTGTAACCACCACCGCCACCTCCTCCACCACCACCGCCACCACCAGGATCTCCAGGCCCTCCAGAAATAGGATCTGTAGACCTTTGTACTGTAGTACCAAACAATGAACAAGTTTCACAATCTTCGAAAGAAGGAATGTTCGACTGAACGTTATAGAATTCAGTTGTTGCCGAAACAACTGTCCAACATATTGAGTTGTATAATAAAGTGTAACCAATCGGTGGTACTTCAGTGTTTGGAATTGTAATATAGACTGAACTAGTTCCTGTACAACTTGAAAGTACCAAACCAGTCATTGTAGTTGTCAAACATTCTTGACAAGTGGTAAATCCTGAAGATGTGATGTTTACGGTCGCTACTAAATCTGAATTTACGAGGGTGTCCTTATAACAATTACCATTTTGAGACACAACACTACCAGGTACAAACAATAGATCATTGTACTGAAAAACTTGAGTATCAGTGGTATTTAGACAGTTATTGAATACTTTGGTTTGAATTGCCATTTGTTAAAAATTTTGACAGGTATATGTTTCACAATTCAGATTATCAACTATTTTCACACAAGTTGCTGATTGATTGTCCAAAGGTGGTGGTATATCAAATACATATGGTAATGTTGTTATTGTTTCAATATAAAAACAATTAATTAATTGACTATCACATAAATAAACATCATAAGGACTCGACCCTGTCATTGCATTTATTGAAATTTGAATTGGCATAGTCTTGTTACAAATTACTTATACATGTCGCGCAATTGACATAATTATTGTTTATTTGTGTTGTAAATGCATTGGGTGACGCTGTAATTGCTCCTAAAAAAGTATGACAATACCTTACACCATTTATATTCATATCATATACTCTATTGATAATTAAATTAACATCATCGAATAAATCTGATGGTTGAATATAATAATCTACTAAACTATCACATAATCTGAACCAGAGACACTGACCAGGACTCAAAAATACCGTACTAATTAACGTGTAGTTTTCTTCGCCTGTAACTAATAAATCCCTATTAATAGTTGTCGTTGTTGTTGTACTTGTGGTTGTTGTTGAAGTGTATGAACTAAAACTTACATCACTGTCATATGAAAAACAATAATTTGTCGAACTCGGTGTCATCGTCATTGTTGGTGTAGGAGTCATCGTTGCCGATATCGTTGGTGTTATAGCTGATGGTGCACAATCGAAATATCCTTCAAAATCAAATACTCCACAACTAGATGTGGTTGTTGTTGTGGTCAAACAAACGCCACTAGAAAAATATGCGTTGTTGAAATCAGGACAAGGTCCATTACAAGGTGTTGATCCACGTAATATACAATTTCCACCAACTATCGTTGATAAACACCAAGAAGTTGTCCCAGTATTGAAAAAAATATATGCTCCCGTAGTACTAGTATAATAAGTTCGAGAGTCGTAAGTTCCTGCAGAAAAATAAGTACCATCATAAATTTCGATTGGGGTAAAGTAACTATTCAAACAGAATTGATTAATTGAACACAAAGATGGTAATGGCGAATTAGATGGAGTTTGAGTTGGTGTTGGTTGTGGTGTTGGACTAATAGCTTGACAAGAACCAACCAAAACGATTGAAAAGTATTGAGGAAGTATAAAACTTTTTTCAGAACAAGAACAAACAGCTATTGTTCCACCTTTTTCTAAATAAACAGTTCTGTAGTTACTTTCACAATCAGTATATGAAAAATACCCAGATACACCACCATTGAAGATATTGTAATTATTACACTTACAACTTATTGTCGGTGTGGGTGTTGGTGTTGGGCATACACAAATTTCTACTCCACAGTCACCTATGTCTGTAAAAATAGCCGCTTTACCAGAATAAATTTGCCCTGTAGCTTCATAAGGAATTGCTTCAGCACAACCCCTGAAACTTTCACTCTCAATGTAAAAAACTTGACCAACAATCGGACCTGTACCCGGAATGTTGTTGAATCTGAAATTAGGTTGACCGCAACAAGGCCTGAATGAAAAAATATCAAAAACTGGATCTGTTGTTGGTGTGACTTTTGGTGTACCAGTTTGAGTTCTAGTAATTGTTGGAGTGTTTGTGTTGGTGGGTGTGACTGTCGGTGATGCGGGATTTGAAGATGTAATTGTTGGGGTTGGTGTAAAAGTCGGAGTAATACTCGGTGTAGGTGTAAAGGTTGGAGTAACACTCGGTGTAGGTGTGGGTGTTGTGGGTACTGCTTCACAGTCACAATTAGAAATTCTACCACCATCAGAACTTAAACTACCATCTATAATAGTACCTTGAACAGAAGCGCAATATGCTATTTCTGTTGATGGCCCATATTGAACTGTTATGTATTTGTTACTTACATTAGCACCACTAAAACAATCTTGGTACTCTATCGCCACACCTTCAGGGGCTGATGTTCCACTAAATTTACCACATATCGATGAAAAAGGTGCAAATACACAAGCTGAACCTTGAGTTATTGTAACACCATCTATCGATGTTACACTTCCTTGTTTGGCACAAACATAATCAGTTGCGGTATCACCTAAAAGTAGTTCCCTTGGATATCCATTACAATCTGTGAAATTTACAACTACCGCAACACCACTATTGACTAATTGATATTCATAACAAGTATTACAAGATGGTGAACAATTACAAAAATTATAACAATCATCACAAGTGTCAAAAACGTAAGGTGAAACTGATTGATATGTATATTTTGTGTAAGACGAATTGTACGTAACTACTTGAACACAACCAGAATACTGCAGAGTTTGGATACACGCAAATTTTCCAGTTGAGGGTAAAGTATCAGAGGTATCAACATTAAATGTTAAACCATTTTGACAACACGCACTTAAGGAATATGAAAAAGCCATTAACTATAAATAACTCAAATTAGTTTTTTTGAAACTAATTTCATCCATTCAACATATAAATTAGTTGCGGATGTTTTATCGATGAAACTAAAAAAATCTGGGTTATTTTTCAGTATATTCAAAGGATTTATATTAATGAAATCTCCTTTATAGAATGTATTTAATCTCATTTCTTCAACTATACCCGCTAGATGAAATATTTTTTTATCATCACAATCTGTGATCTTATCACTTGCCCAACAAAAACTTAACTCATCACTAATTCTAACTTTTTTTTCCATAAACCATTGATTCCAAAGTATTGACCACATCTCTGCTGTCCAAATTTGTAATTGTCCATTTTCAATAGGAAATTCGTTGTCAAATCTTTTTACCCTGTCAAATAATAAATTCGAATTCTTGTATATTTTATACCAAAGTTGCCAATCTTGATCTTTTAATAAATACTGCGCTCCACCAGTGTTGTCATTTTGGTCTCGAATTGTTCTTGGTTCTACTCCAATGATATCACACATTTCACGAATCAATTGTCCGTTGTATATTTTGGTGGAATGTTTTTCATAATATCTATTATCACAAGATCTTAGATAGTTGTAATTTAAGTAACCTCTACAATCTGAAACATAATTTACATCGTCTTGAATAAGGCTATCAAAATCTGGAATACTATTGAATATAATATCCGAATCGTGAACAAAAAGTAAATTTCCTCTTTGTTTCTTTTGTTGTAACCACTTGTAAATCAGATATGGTTTAATACTCGGAATATAATGTTTTTTATCCCTTGCATCTTCGAAACCGAAAATATTTTTGGTGTATTTTTTAAGTTTTTTTGCGTCGGATGATAACTTTTGATTCTCCTGAGTCCCAAATAAAACGTGAATATTATCTTTTGGAATTCCTAAATCTAAGAAATTATTAAGATAAACCTCACACTGCCAATGGAAATATGGTATATCGGGTTGTGCGGATACGAAAATTAAATTGTTTTTCCAACTATTCACAACATAATATTAAGTATTTGTTGAAAAATGGAAACAAAAATATAATTTAGACCTAAAAGAGTTTTCGACTAAACTTAAAGATTAGGATCTGTCCATTCTGGGGTTGATAATATTTTTAGTATCTCATCATAGGTGTACTCTTGGGATTTTGTTGTAAGAGATACAACCGATGATGGTTGTGGTATATCGTACTTTACAAATGTTTTTGTTTGATCAACCGATTTTCTTACGGTTTCTTCTGATGTCTCATAAACTTGACTAAAATTTATAAGATTAAGTTCTGTTACATTAAAAATAACAAACCTTCTATTTTCGTATTCTTGTGACATAACCTTTAATATTTTATATTCCAAATCTGTTTCTATGTGCGTTGAAGTTTTGTAATACTTCTGCTGATGATAGTACTCGATTGTATATGTTACAAATTGCAATTCTACCTTTGAGTTGTCTACTATTACTATTTTGTCCTAATCTAAAACCTCCAAAAAGTGATGAATCTACGCTAACAACGCTCGGACCTGAAGTTTGGTAAGCCAGATTTTGATTCAAATACATTTTCCAACCAGTTGAGCCTGACTGGCAAGTCACCGTTAAATTATGCCAAACAGTTCCGTTAAATGTTGGTTGCCAATCTCCCGTGGTTACCCTATTTGTTCTGAAAATATCTAACCAAATACCACCGACATTGTTTGCGTCTGTATAGTAATATAAGTTACCATTCGAACCAGTGAAGGAACTCAACTGGATCAAACCTGATTGTCCACTAGGATTACTCCCAGAATCTAATTTTATCCACATACTCAATGACGCTCCTGATGTCCCACTCAAAGAACTTAAAGAAGATGGGAGTGTAATGTAATCATTTCCTCCATCATATAATATTGATCCACCACCACTAACACTATATGTCGGGCCATTTGTTAATGTTCCACTGTAAGCCGATACACTCAAATCATAGATTGTAGTTCCAGTTGTATCGTATGAAACTAAATTACCCCCATCATAACTCATTATCAATCCGTTCGTTACTATTGGTGCTCCATAGTAATTTTGTAAAACTTCAGATTCAGAAAGTGTTCGATTATATTGTTTTGTTAAAGAAACATTAGAGTTTGATTCATCACCACCCAAATCAGCCGCAATCCAGTATCTGTAACCACCACCTGGATCAGTCGTTCCACTTGATGTGATAGAAACTGTATTACCTTGTTTTACACCATTTTTATAAAAAATTATTGTTTCGTTACTTCGATTTACAACTGTGGATAAATACATCCATCGATTTACATCTCCGAAAGTATTTACAGTTGGGTGATACCAATTTTGACCAACATCTGTTGTTGTATTTAGTGCGAAAAGCACTCTACCAACAACACTATAATTCAGTAACCATAAAAAACCATGTAAATTGTTACCACGGGCTTCAATCACACCATTTGGTCCTGTGTCTTTTTGATAAATTAAACTTTCAACGGTAAAACTATTAGACCCAGGATTAAGTAATTGTGGTGAACTTACACTAACATAATCATCTAAACCATCAAAAACAATCCATCCTCCAGTGTTAAATGTGGGACCATTTGTGAGTGTCCCAGTAAAACCACTACCACTGATGTCATACCAACTCGTACCACTGAGGGGATAGGAAGCAACAAATGAAGCATCAACATTCAACACCAAACCACTTGTAACAATATTATTGTAGTTTTTATTTACAACCATCATATCAGATTGGGATGCAAAATAATTGAGTGCACCAGCAGCAGTAGTGACAGAGGCTGATGCACCAAAGGATCTTGCAGCACCAACTAAAGCGGTGTCATTTGGAGGAACCATAATAGATGGTCCATCCGAAGCTTTATTTACATAAACCACATAACCACCAGTTGGAACATCGATTGTATTCCACCATCCAGATTGACCACCACCACCATAATCGACCGAATTAACTCCGATCGCAATATTTCCTTTTTTAATTGCGTTATTCTCCGCGGTTGTGGAATATTTTACAACATTTGGCATTAAAAATTACTTGGATTATAATTTGTGTAGTTTTGTGATATTTGTGTATCACTCAAAGCTGTGTTGTAAATTTTCAATGAACCCATCAAACCTTCGAATGAATCTAAAGACCCACCTCCATAGTGGAAACCAGAAAGATTAGATGACCAAGTAAAAGAAATTGCACTCCCTTGAAGAACTGTATCCTTGTAAGCTCGTAAATTTGTACCATCAAAGGTAACAACTACATTTACCCATGTATTATTTGAAAAAATACCAGTTCTTGTGTTTAGATTGAGTCCATCCGAAAATTGTATACTGTTTGTTAGTGAGGGTCGACTTATTCTTAACCTTCCACCAGTGACTCCTGAAAAATTTTGAGTCTCCCAAATTACTGTGTCTGTATTCGACAATCCACTGGTTCTTAACCACATATCTATTGTTCCAATATTAGCATTACTATATGTTGACGATATTCGTCCTGAGCTTACATACCAAGATCCTGTTGAGGTTGCTGAGTAATTTAAATTTGTTGTTGTAATTGTTGAAGGGTCTCCTGACCAACCGTTAAATCTTCCAAGTGTATTCACAAAACTAGTTCCACTAAAATATGAAGGAATAAAGGTAGGGTCGATTAAATATCCTAATCCATTTGTTACAATCGCTGGATAATCTTTATTTACACACAAAAAATTTATTTTGTTATTGAAAAAATTAATGGCATCATTCAAAGTATTTCCAGTCCCCCCATATTGTCTCGAAATAGAAATTAATTCATTTGTATCTGATGCTGTTCTTACGTCATAAGTACCACAAGTTCTTACTGTATAGATAGTAAAACCATTTGTAGGGGGTGTGAGACCAGCAAAATAATTTGTAACATTTGTTGGTCCATAAGCTTGGTTACTACCAATACCCAAACACATTACACCCTTACATATTGTTGCTAAGTCCATACTTGAACTTGTTGATTTATTATATTGGGTGAAACCTTGTGGAATAGTAGAAAAATTACAATTAGTACCCGATAGATTGTATCCATAAACATCTAAAGCTTGTGTATAAGAACAATCGACTGTTGTTTGAATACCACATTGATTTAAATAAGTCATAGTCCCTTCTGAGCCTGATGGTTGAGTACAAGGATTTGGGGATGCAGTTTGTGGTACAGCTGCAGGTGTTCCAGTATACTGTAAACTTCCAAAATTATTTGTGCAAGCTAGATACGGAAAACTAGCGTATGATGAATCAAGAGTTACACAATCTTTACCCAATGGACAACCGATACTTTGTGCCGTACATGAACCTAAATCCCATTCATAGTATACAGTTCCAGCGAACGGACCATATATCTCTATCCCTGTACATGGGCCTTGAGTAGTTCCAGATATTGAGTAACCCTGTACATTGGTTAGATATTTAAAAACGTTCGGCATATTTTTTCCAATAAATACACTTTAGGTTATATTTATGAGTGATGAAATTAATTAAATCAATCGATAAGTTAGTTGAGGACGCTGAAAAGGAGTACAACTCCATTTTGGAATCAAGTTCCGATTTGAAGGAAATCGATCGGGCGGAAAAGAATTATTTTGATACACTTAAAGTTCTAAAAAAATTCAACGAACTCAAAAACTATCAAAGAAAATAACTAACGAATACAAGAACACGAAACTGACTCACAATAGATTTCGTAACCTTTATTTCTTAGATAATTTTCCAACACCTGTTTTTCTGGTTCAAGCAGATTATTATGTTCGTAAATAATAAATTTGGGTAAGTCATTCATTGCCATCAATATTTTAGCATCCAAACCTTCCAAATCCAAATGAATCCAATCTAATGGGTGGAGTTGGTTAAGTAATTCATTTACTGATATCGAATTTCGTTTGTACGAATATATCGGTTCTGTTTCCCAAGATTGAATTACTCTTTCTACAACAGAATTAGTATACCCCAAACCACCCTCAAAAAATTCAACTTCACCCCCTTCTGGTGTTATAATATCGTGAATTAATGTAATATTCTGATTTTTTCCGAAATTGTTTTTCAGTTTTTCGAAATGAGATTTTGTACCTTCAACCAAACAAATGTTACTGAGATTTTCGTCAGCCAAAGGAACCCATTCTCCGAATTCACCATCGTGAGTTCCTATAGCAAGTCCTTGTGGTCTTCTACCAGTGGAAAGTATATTTTTACAATAAAAATATAATTGTCTGTAGATGTAACTACCTTCTTCTACTACATTCCATTTTTTAAAAAGAATTTGTTTTCCTTGTGAGTCCAAAATTTCAACATTGATCATTTCTTTCTGTGGAAACGATGAATATGTATAATCATTATTTTCAGAAGACCAAATTATTTCATTAGACATAAATTTATTGAAACAAACTTTGAGTGGTAGATTAAAAATACCATAAGTTTTTTCAACATTCACATTGATTCCGTTTTCTGTGTATTTTACTGAGATCATATTTGAAAATAATTTGTATAGATTATTTTTTTTGATTCTGTCTCAACTATCTTGAGTTGATAAAGACCGGGTTCTAAATAGAATTCATTTATGAAAAATAAATTAATTTCATATAATTTTTGATTTGGAAAGTTGAAAAACTCTTCCCCTAATTTTGTACAAACAAGTAAATCAACATTTTTTTCAAATAATTTACCTATCATATAATTATTTCTTTCAATGTATAGGGTGTCATTTTTATAATAAATGTCAATATCCTCTTGTGAAAGTGTTTTTCTTCCATAATTTTGGAAAATGTTGTCAAAATCCTCTGTACTTTTAAAACCGTGAAAAAACAAAATTTCATTGAGATTTGAAGGTAATCTGACGTGTTCAGATATTGGAGTCAAACTGTAACTATATTTGAATAAAACGTCCAATGACAAATCATAAGTTTCTTCGATATCGATCAGTGGTAATGACTTATGTAATTGATGTTTTGTCAGTATCGTATTAGCCGTATCTTCATCATGAAGTGTGAGAATTGCAGGATTATCCGAATGTTTGAACTTATCGTAAACCTCCATTTGTTCTTCAAAAAACCATTTTGATCTTTCATCAAAAACAATGATATTACACTTACGTCGTGGTAATGGAATG